>Ga0206833_1168_pt1 | contig 16399 bp, 13 predicted proteins | sample Alteio_BWOrgCont_32_FD_152891 | JGI IMG/M metagenome (GOLD analysis project Ga0206833, IMG submission 152891) | Enriched cells from forest soil in Barre Woods Harvard Forest LTER site, Petersham, Massachusetts, United States -... | ecosystem: Environmental > Terrestrial > Soil > Temperate forest >... | reverse complement strand
GAAGGATATTATATCTGTCTGGGGAAATACCATTCCGGAATTTGGCATGTACCCTTATATGCCCGGTACTAACTCTCACATGGTGGAAGTAAAGGGTCTCGCTTGCAGGCCTTGCTCTAAGATCGGTTATAAAGCTTGTCCTAAAAAGCACTTTAAGTGCATGGAGCAAATTGACGAAGATTCAATCATAAAATTAATTAGGTATTAGGAATTTGAATTAGGAATGTTTATGGGTGCAAAATAATTTCTAATTCCTAATTTTTAATTTCTAATTTTGCCTCACTATGGAACTAAACGAACAAGAACAATTCCGCCACAATGCGGCTGAAGAGATACGGAAACTGGGTATTGACCCCTACCCTGCTGCATTATTTGAAGTGAATGCCAATGCCGCTGAGATACTTGCTAACTACGAACGCGAAAAAGGCGATTATCAAAACATCAGCATTGCCGGACGTATCATGGGACGCCGTATTATGGGGAATGCTTCCTTTGCAGAGATTCAAGACCAAACAGGCCGTATACAGATATATATTAAACGGGACGAAATTTGCCCAACCGAAGATAAAACCCTTTACAATAGTGTATTCAAGAAGCTGCTCGACATTGGCGATATTATTGGTGTAAAAGGATATGTGTTTACTACCAATACCGGAACCATTTCTATTCACGTTACGTCGCTTACATTGCTATGCAAGTCTCTAAGACCTTTGCCGGTAGTAAAAGTAGACAGTGAAGGTGTTGCACATGATGTGGTATCTGATCCTGAATTGCGCTACCGTCAGCGTTATGTTGACCTGATAGTAAACCCACAGGTGAAGACCGTATTTATGCAACGTGCTAAGATCATCAACTCTATGCGTAGCTTCTTTAATGACCGTGGCTACCTGGAAGTGGAAACCCCTATTTTGCAATCCATCCCCGGCGGTGCTGCGGCAAGGCCATTCATTACCCACCATAATGCCTTGGATATCCCGCTTTATATGCGTATTGCTAATGAGCTATACCTGAAACGCCTTATTGTCGGTGGTTTTGATGCCGTATATGAGTTTGCCAAAGATTTCCGTAACGAGGGTATGGATAGAACCCATAACCCAGAGTTTACCCAAATGGAGATATATGTGGCCTATAAAGACTACGAATGGATGATGCAGATGACCGAGGAAATGCTGGAAAAAATAGCTACTGATCTGTATGGTACTACCGTTGTACAAAGCGGAGACCATACACTCGATTTCAAACGCCCATTTAAGAGAATTGGTATATTAGATGCGATAAAAGAACATACTGGTGATGATGTTTCGGGTATGGATGAAGAAGAATTACGTAAGGTTTGCCAAAAGCATAATATACATGTAGATGGCACTATGGGCAGAGGAAAACTTATTGATGAACTCTTTTCGGCTAAATGCGAAAAGCACTACGTACAACCGACCTTTATTACCGATTACCCGGTTGAGATGTCCCCATTGACTAAAAAGCACCGCTCTAAACCCGGTTTGGTAGAACGTTTTGAATTAATGGTAAACGGCAAAGAGCTAGCCAATGCCTATAGCGAGTTGAACGACCCTGTTGAGCAACGCCAGCGTTTTGAAGAACAGATGAAATTAGCAGCCCGAGGCGACGATGAAGCCATGACTATAGACAATGACTTTTTACGTGCGTTGGAATACGGTATGCCCCCTTGTTCGGGTATTGGAATGGGTATTGACAGGCTTACAATGATAATGACCAATAATCCATCTATACAAGACGTGCTTTTCTTCCCTCAAATGAGGCCTGAAACCTTCTAGTCGCAGCACGGCCTAGGATCAGCAGCCAATTAAAATAGGGTTCTATTCTATTGAATTTAAATATACCATAAACATCTATATACTAGATAGTTAAATTTTGTCTGTTAATTTAAATATTTAATACAGATTAGATAATATAGGCTCCGGGAAATACCCCTATTTCTACCGTTTAATAAGTCAAAGCCGCCGTATAATAAGTGAGAGGTGATACAGCTAAATAATTATATACATTTGTAAAAGCAATTTATATTCAATGAAAAGATTGTTACTTAGTTTTTCTTTAATTGTTTTTCAGTTTTCCTTTTCAAGTGCCCAGACATGGAAGGCTTTAGGGGTAGGTTTTAAACCCAATAAATACTTTTCAATATATCTGCCCCCAATTAATGCTCTTGCCGTATATAATGGAAAGTTAATTGCTGGCGGGCTTTTTGATTCTGCAGGCATGGTGCCTGCAAATAACATTGCACAATGGAATGGCGCTAGCTGGGATTCTTTAGCGCAGGGGGTACTTCCTGAGCCACGATGCATAGGTTGTATGCCTGAGGCTGTTTATTGTGAATCTATTTATCAAGGAAATCTTGTTGTAGGTGGAGCAATTTATGTTTTTGATACTGTTAGCTATATGTCAGGAATAGTTCAATGGAATGGGGCTAATTGGGATAGCTTGGGTGCTGGAATAAATTTCAGCTACGGTACAGTTTATGCCCAACAAATCTATAATGGAAGTCTTTATGTAGGAGGTAATTTTGCTACGGCAGGCGGGAAAACGGCATATGGTATTGCACAATGGAATGGTACAAATTGGGATACAGTAAGCACACCATCTGCGATTACTACAATATATGCATTAGCCGTATATAACGGGGAACTCTATGCAGCAGGGGTATTTGATTCTATTGGGCACATTCATGCTAAAAATATTGCTAAATGGAATGGTACTAATTGGTCATCCGTTGGTAAAGGTATTGATAGTGCTGTATATTGTCTGACCGTCTACAATGGTAATCTATATGCAGGAGGTGCATTTGATAGTGCAGGTGGAGTCCTCGCCAACAATATTGCCCAATGGAATGGCAGTACCTGGCGTTCTTTTGGGGGAGGAATGAATAACACAGTTGTTACTTTATATGTTGATGATTCAATCCTAGTAGCTGGCGGGTCATTTACTATGGCAGGAAGTATCAATGCGCATTGTATTGCTTTTTGGAACGGTACCTCTTGGGATTCACTTGGTGCAGGTATGAATGGCCCAGTCTTTGCTTTATGTAATTATGCAGGAGGACTATGTGCAGGGGGGCTTTTTTCAAAAGCTGGTAATATATCCGCTAATAATATTGCTGAATGGACAGGACCACTTGGAATAAATAATATTAAAAGTAACAATCTAGATATTACGGCTTACCCCAACCCCAATAACGGCCAATTCACCATTCAGTCATCAGGAATAAACGGTCAGGAATCTGTTGATATATATAATGTTCTTGGAGCACGCATATACAGTGGGATGCTGAAACAAGTTCAGCATGACTACGAAATTAACCTAAGTGCACAACCTGCCGGGGTTTATCTATACCGGGTCTTAGCCGAAGATGGTAGTTTGCTTGGAGAAGGAAAACTTATAATACAGAAGTAATTACTAATTACTAATTATAGTGCGATATCGAACTGCACCAAATTGATAAATTCCTTTATCCTATCGTGCATATCGTGATCGGTAATTTCCAATAGTCTGTCAATTCCGAATTTCTCTACACAGAAGGATGCTGCAGCCGATCCAAAAATGATGGCCCTTTTCATGTTATCGAATGAGATATCATTTGATTTATCCAGGTAACCTATAAATCCACCGGCAAAGCTATCGCCCGCTCCGGTTGGGTCAAATACATCTTCAATTGGAAGGGCAGGTGCAAAAAATACTTGGTTGTTTTTATCAAATAGTAAGGCCCCGTGTTCTCCTTTCTTAATAATTAGGTATTTCGGGCCCATGGCTAAGATACGTTTAGCTGCTTTCACTAAAGAATACTCTCCCGATAATTGGCGGGCTTCGGCATCATTCACCGTAAGCACATCTACCATAGCTATGGTTTTAGCCAATTCATCAGGTGTGCTTTCCATCCAAAAGTTCATGGTATCCATAACGATCAGCTTAGGTCTTCTGTTCATTTGGTTAATTACCTTTTGCTGAACGCCTGGCATCAGGTTACCGAGCATTAAAAAATCAGCATCCTTATATTGTTCAGGCACCACCGGATCAAAATCGGCTAACACGTTGAGTTCGGTAACCAGGGTATCTCGGTTATTCAGATCTTCATGGTATTTACCTGACCAGTAGAATGATTTACCACCTTTTATAACCTGTAAACCATCTATATTAATATGCTTTTTCTTTAATTCATGCAGGGTACTGCTGGGAAAATCTTCCCCCACAACGGAAACAATTCCAGTATCTTTTGTAAAGAAGGAAGCGCTGAGCGCAATATAGGTAGCCGCGCCACCAACGGTTTTATCCACTTTCCCGAAAGGGGTGTGAATACTATCAAATGCTACGGTACCAACAACTAATAAGCTCATATTTTTAATAAAGGCACAAATGTATAAATTATCACCAATCGAAAAATAAAAAGGGTTGGATGTACTCCAACCCCTTTATTTTGGCTGCTCCTCGAACAGGACTTGAACCTGTGACCCTCTGATTAACAGTCAGATGCTCTAACCAACTGAGCTATCGAGGAATGTTATGCTTTTTTAAAGCGGCTGCAAAATTAGTATATCTTACTTAATATGCAATAGAAGATTAATTTTTCTGATAATGTTCTATATTCGTTTCCTTTATCTTTGGTGCCTATAACCCCTAAAAGATTATTTAATAATAGCCTTATGAAAACAAGTATCAAACTTTTACTGGGCCTTGTAATTTTTAGCAGTTGCCATACATCCAATACGAATATCCCCACTATTGGCTTTGCCGATGCCTTTGAAGACAATACCATTGCACAGGCCAAACAGGGGTTCTTTGATGCTTTGAAGAAGAATGGCTATTCAGAAGATAGCAATACATTGAAAGTGATATACCGCAATGCACAGGGCGATATTCCTAAGCTTACACTCTCTATAAAATATTTTATTTCAGAAAAAGTAAACTTAATGGCAACCAATCCATCCCTTTCTACTATTGCTGCGTTACAAAACACAAAAGATATTCCTGTGTTTATGATGGTATCCCCTACTCCACAATTAATGAATGTGGTGGATAAACAAGGTAATGCACCGGCCAATCTTTTCGGCGTATCAGAAGATCTGGGATATATTGATACTTCATTTTCCCTTATACCCAGGTTTATTAAGCCACCACTCAATATGGCTGGATTATGGATATTGAAGGTAGGTATGATATACAATCAAAGCGAACCCCAATCGGCAGAGGCTTTGCAGCACATACAACAACTCGCAGCCAAATTACATATTGAACTGGTTTCATTACCTGTAAATAACACTGCCGATGTGCAATTGGTGACACAAGCATTACTTGCAAAACATATTGATGCTTTTTTTGCGAATCCCGATAATACCGTATTCAGTTCTTTTGAAACCATATTAAAAGCCTGCAACGATGCAAATGTGCCGGTATTTACTAGTGAAGCAGGTTTAGTATCTCGAGGGGCCGTTGCTGCTTATGGAGCCGATATATACCAGTGGGGCTACCAGGCAGGTGAACAAGCAGCTCTGTTTCTAAAAAATAAATCTACGGAAGGCTTGCATTGGGAAATGGTGAAACTTCGCAAACGGGTTTATAATGCAGTAGCAGCTAAAAAGTTTAACATCACCTTCCCTACCAATTTTGAAGCCATAAAATAATGGAGTTCTATCTTACAGCACTCATACTTGGGCTTTGTCTCTCTGCCATGTCTTTGGGTATTTTCATCTCCATGAAGATATTCAAGATACCTGATATTACAACAGATGGCAGCTATACGTTAGGTGCTGTAATTACGGCTGTACTACTAACTGCACATTGGAATACATTCGCCATTATTCCCATAGTGCTTGTTGCAGGAGCTATTGCCGGTATATTAACCGGTATAATTCATACCCGCCTTAAAATTGATGCTTTATTGGCAGGTATACTGGTAATGACGGGGCTATATTCCATAAATCTTACCATTCTTGGTCGTTCCAATGTTCCATTATTAGATGTGCCAACTGTATTCTCTAAATTCCAACTCTTTTCAAACTCTGTTTATAATAATGTAAGCATAGCTATAGTCTTCATTATAGTCATAGCTCTGCTAGTCGGCTATATACTCAAAACAGACTTTGGAATAGCTATGCGGGCTACAGGCAATAGCGCATCAATGACGCGGGCTTTGGGTATCAATGATAATAAAATGAAGATCATAGGACTTGCCATGGCTAATTCTCTAACAGCTTTGAGTGGCTACCTGGTAGCACAATTTCAAAACTTCAGTGACATAAATATGGGTATTGGAATTGTTATTACCGGTCTGGGGTCTGTATTAATTGGCGAAGCGCTTATTAAATGGTGGAATATTAATTCCATACTTGGGCAATTAACTGTGGTAATTTGCGGAAGCCTATTATTCCAGATGGTGTTGGCTTTTACTCTATCTATTGGTATAGACCCGAATATGCTTAAACTGGTAACAGCTTCTTTTGTGCTGCTAATTGTAATAATTCCCAGGTTAAAAAAACATGATTGAACTCCAACACATATCTAAGGTTTTCAATAAAGGAAAAGTTAATGAGGTGACCGCTTTGAATGACGTTTCATTGACCATTAATAAGGAAGACTTTCTAGTAATTGTTGGCTCCAACGGTTCCGGCAAAACAACACTACTTAATATAATAGCAGGTGCTGAATTCAGTTCGAATGGAAAAGTATTGATAGAAAACATAAATGTTTCCCGCTTGCAGGAATATAAGCGCAGTCGCTGGATTGCGAGGGTTTTTCAAAATCCACTAAGTGGTACTGCATCTGAATTAAGTATACTCGATAATTTTCGCCTTGCGGCTATACGTACCTCTAAAAAGAAATTGACAATTGGCGTTAATGAGACATTTAAAAAAGAGGTGAAGGATAAAATTGCCGGGTTGGGCATGGGGCTTGAAAATAAAATTGAACAACAGATGGGTACCCTATCCGGCGGACAAAGACAAGCACTTACCTTATTGATGAGTGTAATGGATGATGCCAAAATTTTACTGTTAGATGAGCCCACTGCAGCGCTTGACCCCCGGAGTGCATCTATTATTCTGGAAACAGCTAATAGTTTAATTAAACAGTATCACTTAACAGCTATAATGATAACACATAACTTGAAAGAAGCACGCCAGTATGGCACCCGCCTGATACAAATGGGAGAAGGAAAAGTATTGAGGGATCTGCAAAGTGCGGAAAAGCAATCATTGCAACTACAGGATATATTTGAATGGTTTAATTAGATACTGTACACTTATTTAGTAAAAACAAAAATACCCAACCTATTGAGGAGTTTCTTCGTTATATATTTTAACAAATAAAATTCGGACTTAAATCAGTTATTAAAGAAAAACTATTAAATTTGTAATTACGACCAGATAAAAAGTATTTTCTATGCCGAAAGTTTACCCCCGGACTATTCTTATACTTTTTTTTGTCAATATTTCGTTGACTCTCTTCTCACAGAATATAGGTATTAATACAACAGGGTCAACGCCAAGCGTAAATGCTATATTAGATTTAAATTCTGGCAATAAATATAATTTCGGGTTGATAATTCCCCATGTTACCCTTGGCGCTTCATTGATAATATTCAGTCCTCCTATAGTTAATGGTGCTACTATTAATGATACCGGTATGATGGTGTATAATATGAATGGACCACAGGCAGCGGGTTATTATTATTGGAATGGAACTACCTGGGCCTTAGTTACCAGTTCAGGTGGCGGTGGCGGGAATGTTAATGCTTGCTTAACAGCTGGTATTAATTATATTCCATATTTTACCTCCTCTACCACTATATGTAACTCCGCTTTATACCAGGCAAGCACAACAACAACAGGACTGGGAACAACCTCGCCTAAAAACATGCTTGATGCAAAAGGTGCAGTAACTATTGGTAGTTATGCAGGTGTAAATACAGCTCCGGCTAATGCAATGATAGTTTCAGGCCAGGTAGGAATTGGAAACACTACACCAGCTTCCTCTGCTGTAGTTGATATTACAAATACAAAAGCAATTGGAGGAACAGGAGCCCCTTTAGTATGGCCTACTAACCCCAACCCAAGTGCAAATATTGTTTTACCTGTTTTGGGTGAAGAAATATTCAATACTACTTCCGGCTGTTTTGATTTTTATAATGGAACTACCTGGCTTGTCACAGGGTGTCCATGTACTGGAGTTCCTTCTTCCCCAACTATTACGCCCAGTTGCTCACAATCGTTTCAGGGTTCTACCATAACATATACATCTTCGGTAACGACCGGCGTAACCTTTACATGGATTGTTACTGCAACAACAGGAACCCCTATTGTTACAGGTAACGGAACAAGCAGTATAACTGTAACCTGGCCAAGCAGCGGTGCAGGAACAGGTACTGTGACTCTTAAACTTGTTAATATGTGCGGAACAACTACCGCCTCGCTTCCGGTTACCATAAGTAATCCCAGTATAACAGGTACTTCTACCATATATAGTAGTTCTACCGGAAACATCTATAAAGCATCTGTAGCAGGAGCAACTTATACCTGGTCATTTGTATCAAATACAAACGGAAGTAGTATAGTGGGTTCTGCAACAAGTCAATCCGTAAGTATTTCTGCAGGCGCAACTGCTGGGACTTTTGCATTGCAATGTATTATCAGCTTTGGTTCATGTAGTGTTACCGTAACATATAATGTTACCGTTAACTTATGTGGAACTATTGCCCTTGATGCTACAGGTGCAAGTGGTGATGGTGTAAAAATCTTTAACATAACCACAAATCAACCTAACGATTTAGTCATTGTTTCATGTAATGGGTTTTTAGCTGCAGGCACTTGGACAGGAAGTGTCGCTGTAAGCGGGGGGCCAACTGCTGCATTATATATAAGTAAAACCGCTGCCAATTCTGGTGCTGCTATCTACTGGTTCCTTGCACCTACCCCAACCACCTATACAGTAACCGTAACTGAAGGAGGATGGACCAAATTTGCTAACTTTGGCATAGCATTGACAGGTTTTTGCTCAGTCCCTACTGCTGCAGATTTTGTTGCATCAAATTCTATAAGCTCAACCTGCGGCGGGTGTGCTTCTATTAGCACCACTTTAGCTGAAACAGTTGGTTCCTATGCATTTGGTAGTTATACTGGGTTTAATAATACAACACCTCCAGTACCACTTTGGACTAACTTGACATCGATCTCAGGTACTGACGATGCGAAAGATTCCTATGGAATTGCAGGGCAAGTAATTGGTGTGGCTGGAACCCCTACTATTACTGCCACCCAAACAAACAATCTCAAGGATGCTGTTCTAATTCTACTTGACATACATTAAAAGAATATTAACGAAATGGATTATCAGATGAAACATATATATTATAAAAGTATAGCAACACTCATTTTTTTGTGTTGCTCCTATACTCTTTTCTCGCAAAATGTGGGTATAAACACTACATCTGCAAATCCAAGTATAAATGCTATTCTGGATTTAAATACTGGTAATAAATATAACCTCGGCCTCATTATTCCCCACGTAACTCTTGGCGCATCATTAACTACCTTTAGCCCACCCATAGCCAATGGCGCAACCATAAAGGACACAGGAATGATGGTATATAATATGAATGGAGCACAGGCTGTTGGTTATTATTATTGGAATGGCACCAATTGGGCAAGTGTTGGCGGATCCGGAGGAGGTGGTGGCGGCGGTGTTAATGCTTGTGTTTTAGCCACGGCAGGATACCTTACTTACTTTACTTCTTCTTCCACTATTTGTAATTCTGTTTTATACCAATTAACTCCAACAACAGTAGGTGTAGGAACAATTACACCAAAAAATATGCTTGATGTAAATGGTGGAATGGCTGTGGGTACATATGCAGGTGCCAATGTGGCTCCAAACAATGGAATGATTGTTTCGGGACAAGTTGGTATTGGAAATAATGCACCTGCTTCATCTGCCATACTTGACCTTACCAACACAAATGCTTCGGGAGGAACAGGGGCGCCTTTTTTATGGTGCACTAATCCAAGCCCAGCTACAAATATTACATCTCCCGTTTTGGGAGAAGAAATTTACAATACTACTACCGGTTGCTTTAATTTTTACAATGGTTCTTCATGGGTAACTATGGAATGCCCTTGCATGACCGCACCTGCAGTTGCAACTATTACCCCCGGTTGCGCTGCTGCCTTTGGAGGTAATTCAATAACTTACACATCTTCTATTACTACTGGTGTAACCTTTGCATGGACAGTAACTGCCACAAACGGCACTCCAATAGTTACAGGCAATGGAACAAGCAGCATAACTGTAACATGGCCCAGCGGCACTGGTACAGGTACTGTAACACTAAATCTTTCTAACACCTGTGGAACTACACCCTCTGTACTTCCTGTTACAATAAATGGTATAACAGGGACAACTCCAATTTCTATAAATACTATCGGTAATACTTATAGTGTATCATTAGCCGGAGCAACTTCCTATGCCTGGTCATTTATATCGAATACGGATGGAAGCACTATTACCAGCCCAACTAATGCTCAAACTGTAAGCGTTACAGCAGGCAGTACTGCAGGCTCCTTTACTTTGCAGTGTGTTGTTACAGTTGGTTCCTGTGTAAACACAATAACGTATAACGTTACCGTTAATACTTGTAGCGGAATTATTACTCTTGATAAATATGTTCAAGGAGGAAATAATGTAAGTACATTAAACATTACTACAGCTACTGCAAATGAAATAGTACTAGTAACCGTAAGTGGAGCTAACGGAGGCTCGGCATTTTCGCCAGCAGTGACTGTAAACGGCGGTAGCCCGACGACCACCCAGCTTATTAATACAAACCTGACAGTTATTGCAGGTGCAACAAATTCAAGTGTTTATGGATTTGTCGCTGCCACAGCAAGCACTTATACCATTGTCGTTACAGAAACAGGATATACTAATTATAACAACTATGCCATAGCTTTGGAAGGATTTTGCAATACTGCAACATTAGCAGCTAATGTCCAAACACCAGCCCCCACCGTTACCAGTGTTGCCTCAGGTCTTTTTACCCCCATTAGTGCTATTTCAAATGCTATTACTACAACTACAGCAAACTCCTATATTGTTGCTAATTACTCTAATTTTGCCTACGCTAATACTTCACCAACTATGTCCTGGTCTGCACCAGTGGGTATTGTAAATTTCACCCCCAATACCTATAATGGCATTAGTGGTGGCGATCCGGGTATGGAAGCCTCAACAGCGGGCTATGCAGATGCAGGAATAGGAAGTGTTACATTTACTGTTTCAGACCCCGCTAATATAGCAGGAGCTATTTTGCAATGTGTGGATGTGCATAATTAGAGAAACTGCTAAATCTTATTATCTGGCAACTCCTTAGTTTAAGCAAAATTCATTACCGGATTCTTGTTTATTTCATCCGATTCAACATTGCCGTCTTTCAGCCTTATGATGCGGTGGGCATAGCGGGCAATATCTTCTTCATGCGTTACAAGTACAATAGTATTCCCTTTTTTATGAATATCATTTAACAGAGCCATTATTTCGATAGAGGTCTTGGTGTCCAGGTTACCTGTAGGTTCATCGGCAAGTATAATAGCAGGGCGATTTACCAAAGCGCGTGCCACAGCAACCCGTTGTCTTTGTCCTCCGGAAAGTTCACTAGGTTTATGCCCCATTCTACCCTTTAATCCTACTTGCTCCAATACTTCTTCTGCTCTTTGTTTTCTGGCCTTTTTATCAGCTCCTGCATAAATTAATGGCAGACTTACATTATCCAATGCAGTAGAACGTGGCAATAGATTAAAGGTCTGAAATACGAATCCAATTTGTTTGTTGCGGACTTGCGCCAATGCGTTATCCGACATTTTATCTACACTGATAGAATTTAATATATATTCGCCCGATGTAGGTGTATCAAGGCATCCCAGCATATTCATCAAGGTTGATTTACCGGAACCGGATGGGCCCATAAGGGCAACGTATTCATTCTTTTCAATGGAAAGAGAAATGGAACGGAGTGCATGAATAGTTTCAACACCCATTTTATATACTTTGCTTATTTCCTTTAACTCAATTATCTTTTCCATGTGCTCTTATAGAATGCGAATATACTAATATCAGTATTTCAAAATAAAATGTTGTTTTACTTGTGTGGAATTAAAAAACACCAGCCCGAATGAGAACAAATCAATGGTTACTGTAGCCTTGGGCTCTTTAATGATCTCTTTCCAAGCTTCGCTCATCTCCTTTGACCAGCGGATATCATCGAAAATAAAAACACAATCAGGAGATGCGAGCGGTAAAAAGTTCCTGAAATACTCCAGTGTAGCTTCCTTGCGATGGTTGCCATCAAAAAAAACATAATCAATGTAGGATAAATTCTTCACCACCTCAGGCAAGGTTTCGGCAAAATCGCCGATAACCCTTTTAATGCCGTCAGCTTTTAATATCCGGAAGTTTATTTCGGCAAAGGCCGCCGTACCGGGGCTACCCTCCATAGTTATCATTTCTGCCTCGGGGCAGGCTTTATACTGATAAAGGGTACTTATTCCTAAGGATGTACCCATTTCAACCATATTGCGTGGTTGCAGAAAATTGACAAGCCTGAATAACAATCTCCCCTGCTTGGGTGGAATGGCCGATCTACGAATAATGCTTTTAACTTTTCTTTTATGTACACCTTGTTTTCCGGCCCCCAGATCGGTAACTTCAACCAACTCACCCGAGTGAAGTAAGCGCTTTCTCAAATGCTCTATGGCTGAGAACTCATAATAATTCTCCGATTCTTTAATGACCTTATTGTAGAGTTCAAAAACAAAAGGAGAATGGATTCCCTGTGCTCCTTTAGCTTTCAACAGGTAGACGATATAGTTTATGGGAAGAAAAATTTTTTTCACAGCACGAAAGTACAAAAGACAAGTAATAAATTTTCTACTTTTGAGGTCTTATTAGAAAAAGTCGTCAGTGGTCAGTAATCAGTCGTCAGTAATTTGACAACTTGTACTGTATTAAAACTGGCAACTGACCACTGATAACTGACCACTAATTACTGATATGGGAAATTACGCAATAGCCATTCATGGCGGCGCCGGAAGGCTTATGACAGGGGTTTTGACACCTGAACAAGAAAAAGCTTTTAACGACAAATTATCAGAAGCGCTGCAGGCAGGATATACCATTTTAACCAATAATGGAAATTCTCTTGATGCTGTAGAGGCTGCCGTACGTGTGCTGGAAGACAGTCCGCTTTTCAACGCCGGCAAAGGCTCTGTATTTAATTGCGAAGGCAAAAATGAAATGGATGCCTCCATTATGAATGGAAAAAATTTGAAAGCCGGTGCCATAGCTGCCGTACATACTATTCGTAACCCGGTTACTTGCGCCAGGGCAGTAATGGAAAAATCTTCACATGTTTTATTAGCAGGAGCAGGAGCTGAACAATTTGCCAAGGAATGCGGCATTGAAATAGTGGATCCTTCCTATTTTTATGATGAAGAACGTTACCAGCATTGGGTGGCTACTAAAGACATGGAAGGTGCTTCCTGGGCTGGAGATACGTATATTGCCAAACCGGAAAAAAAATTAGGCACAGTAGGATGTGTTGCCCTCGATTCTGCGGGAAACCTGGCTGCTGCGACATCTACCGGAGGTGTAAACAACAAAAAATTCGGACGTGTAGGTGATTCTCCTCTCATTGGCGCCGGCTGCTATGCTGATAATAAAACCTGTGCTGTCTCCTGCACCGGAGAAGGGGAATATTTCATCCGACAAGCTATTGCTTATGATATTTCTGCATTAATGGAATATAAAGGCTTTACAGTATCGCAAGCTGCAACCGAAGGAATAAAAAAGGTAGCCCAGTTAGGTGGCGAAGGTGGCTTAATAGCTATAGACAACCAGGGAAATATTGCAGTTCCATTCAATACATCCTCCATGTTTAGAGGATGGATAAACAGCCAGGGGGAAAAATTCACCGGTATTTTTCGCTAACGTAATAACACTAAAGCATCTTCTATGACGTATGCTGAAGTATTAGAATATCTTTATAGTCTGCTCCCTATTTACCAGCGGGTAGGCGCTCCGGCATATAAACCGGGCCTGCAAAATATTCAGTTGCTTTGTAATGAAATAGGTAACCCGCAAAATGATTTTCCAAGCATACACATTGCAGGTACCAATGGTAAAGGATCAACCTCACACTATATGGCTTCTATCCTGCAAAGCGCAGGATATAAAAATGTAGGATTGCATACATCTCCCCATCTGAAAGACTTTCGGGAGCGAATAAAAATTAACGGTATACCCATTTCGGAGCAGGAAGTAATAGATTTTGTTATCCGTTACAAGGATTTAATTGAGCGTGTCGATGCCTCTTTTTTTGAATTGAGTGTAGCTATGGCATTCTACTTTTTTGCAAAAGCTAAATGCGATATTGCCGTGATTGAAGTAGGTATGGGTGGACGACTTGATTCTACAAACATTATTACACCTGTACTTTCTATAATTACCAATATCAGTTTCGACCACGTTGCCTTACTCGGCGATACACTTGAAAAAATAGCTTTTGAAAAAGCGGGTATTATTAAACCGGGAGTACCTGTTGTTATTGGAGAAACACAAGCAGAAACCAAACCGGTATTTCTAAAAAAAGCAAAAGAATGTAATTCACCCATTTATTTTGCTGACAGTATATATTCCCTAAAAATGAGTATACTCGGACAGCACAGTGGTATCCCATTTCTCACATTCTATCCTTTAAAAAATGACCAAGACTACCTTCCGGAGCTAAAGTCAGAGCTTACCGGTAACTATCAAACCAAAAACATACTCACCGTCCTTTGTTCTGTTGATAGACTAAGGGATTCAGGATATAAAATAACCGAGGGAAATGTCCGGGATGGTATAGCAAAAGTAGTATCACAAACAGGGTTGCTTGGTCGATGGCAAATACTCAGTTATAATCCGCTTACTATTGCCGATACCGGACATAATGAAGCAGGTATAAAGGAAGTATTTAACCAGTTAGTACACATACTGGAAATGGGAGATCCAAGAGTTCTCAAAAGACTTCATGTTGTGTTTGGCGTTGTTAAAGACAAAGATCCCTCTCCAGTATTGAAACTGCTTCCAAAAGATGCTGCGTATTATTTCTGCAAGGCAAATATTCCAAGAGCATTGGATGAAAATGAGCTTTTACAACTTGCATCTGGTTTAGGATTAAATGGAGCGGCTTATCCAAATGTAAAAGAGGCATTGAAAGCTGCGCGTTCCAATGCCTCTGTAAGTGATGTTATCTTTGTAGGCGGCAGTACTTTTATTGTAGCTGAAGCCCTTTAAATACTATTATATTTTTGGTGTTAAGCCAATTCTGTAGAACAAACCAATACTAAGCGTAGCCTCTGCGGTGTGTGTGCTTGCATAACCGGAATAGGCATAATATCCTTTTGCAGTTGCATTCGAAGCACTAGCATCAGTCATATTTTGACCAAATGCATCAAGTCCTTTAATATCTGTAAAGCCATATTCAAATCTCAGATCAGTCAACAGGTATAATTTGCCGGTAGGAATCAGTTTAAAATTCCATCCAATACCTAACACACCCATTACATTGCTGGAACCAAAAGCTCCGCTTGGGCTATAACTAATGCTTGATGGGGCAATAAGTGCAGGTTGGCCAGTATAGCTAGCCGAAAAAGTTGGACTTGAAATGGTTCCAAACTCCGGACCTACTTCTATACTAAAACCTAATAAGCCTTGGTAGTGAAACAAAATCGGGATCTTCAATTCTGAAAATTTGGTGGTTGAGGTATATGATTCATTGGCTATGTATGGTAATTCTGCACCATCTACATTCATAAGCCCTGCATCCTTAAAAGTGCCCTGATGTTTCTGGGTAAATGTTTCATCAATTACCTCTACTTCAATTCCAGTGCCGCCAATAAAATTAAGCTCGGCATGAAATGCGAAAGAAGGTGTATAAGATGTTACATACTTTTGAATAGAACCGTTGTACACATTGCTATTTAATAGCCATGTTGTTCCGTATCCACCTTTCAAGCCAAGATCTAAACTTTGTGCTGAAGCAAAAAAGCTACACCCTGAGATGATTGATAGAATTAATAGTGTCTTTTTCATAGGAATAATTTTTTGGTAGGTTTTGGTTATTTATTAACGCAAACATAATGATTTTTGGGAGTTTGCAAATCCATTTAACCCGTTAATTACCAAACAAAGTTTATACTTTCCTTTACTATGGCTTGGTTACCAACTGTATTAAAGGCAAAAATGATACGCTATTCCTATATTAATAGCTCATATCCGCGCCATGCCCTTGGCCTGGGGCAAACCGATAGAATATCCCGACATTAACTGTGACAACAAACGAACGGGT
>Ga0206833_1162_pt1 | contig 16564 bp, 19 predicted proteins | sample Alteio_BWOrgCont_32_FD_152891 | JGI IMG/M metagenome (GOLD analysis project Ga0206833, IMG submission 152891) | Enriched cells from forest soil in Barre Woods Harvard Forest LTER site, Petersham, Massachusetts, United States -... | ecosystem: Environmental > Terrestrial > Soil > Temperate forest >... | reverse complement strand
CGATCGTTGACTTCGGAAGGGTTCGCGTCCACGCCGGTGGGCTGAACTTTGCTGACATTATGACGACGCAAGGCGGCTATCCGGGAGCGCCACCGCCTCCGTTGGTCGCTGGCCGCGAGTTTTGTGGGGTGCGGGAGAGCGATGGCCAACGGGTGATGGGCTACGCGCAATGGGCAGCGTTCGCTGAGCGCATCGCTGCCCGCGCCGAGTTGTTGTGGCCGGTGCCTGAAGAATGGACGGACGAGGAGGGAGCAGCTTTCCCGGTGAATTACTTTACGGCATATTTTGCATATTGGAAGGCCGGTTTGGTCGGCAACGCGGCGCCAGGTAGGGTTCCGCGAGTGCTGATTCATGCGGTAGCCGGAGGCGTAGGAACAGCTGCCGTGCAGATCGGAAGACTGCTTGGCGTCGAAATGTATGGGACTTCCTCCTCGGACGAAAAGCTTGCGCGCGTGAAAGGACTCGGACTGCAACACGGCATCAACTACAAGCAGCGCGATTACGAAGACACGATTAAAGATCTGACTCACGGCGAAGGCGTCGACGCGGTATTTGAAATGTTAGGCGGCGAACACACCAACAAGAGCGTACGCTGCCTGCGCGACTTCGGACGCGTGATTGTGTATGGAAGTGCTACCGGTCAAAAATCGGAACTGGATACGCGACTCCTCTACGCGAAAGGTGCAAGCGTCCACGGATTATGGTTGACCTATCTATCCGCGAAGCAAGAGTTGATGAAGGATGCATGGAAGCAACTTTCCGTCTGGATTTTACAAGGCCACTTGCATCCCGTCATTGGCCACGTTTTACCTATGGAGCGCGCCGCCGAGGCATACCGTTTGTTATCCGAGGGAAAAAACTTCGGGAAAGTAGTTCTGAAGATCTCGTAGTTGAACAGGCCAAAGCCGAACCCGCTGAAGACTCCGTCAGCAAAGACTCCTCGCATCTGAACCCAATCAACCCACTTCATTTTCTCGCTTTACATTTGCAATTATCAGATGATTGTTCGTTCTTGATGCAGACACAACCGGGAAGGCGCGACTGCAGGCGAGTCATGAACTTGTGTGAAGTTTCGTTAACATTCGTAAAAATAAAATGTCTCTGTATAGACAATACAAACCAGAATTGTGTCGATGGTCGCACTTGCTAACGACACGCGTGGTGAAGCGTCCAAGTGGGTAATTGCGATTTGCAGCGCAAGGGAACTTCGAGGCATCAAAGAACGTATATTGAAATGACAAGCGGGAAAGCCCGGGCGAGCCATCATTCGACCCGGCTTTCGGGCAACAATTTCAGGGGTTAAGGGACTGGCTCATTCTCGGTTTGGCGGCCCAGGTGAGCGCAATCCCTGCAGCAGAGAGCTCGCGGTCTTGCGGCCACGCGCTTTCTCCTTAACCCCGCGGCAGCATTGTAAGTCTTTCGCGGGAAAACGCAAGTTTTTCGTGGAAGGTCAAACCCAGGCCGCCCAGAAAACGATTCCCGACGCTTTTCGGGAAAGAAAAAGGAGTCTCATGAAATTCGCAAATACTTCCAAGGGCTTGCTGCTGGGATTGGCTTTGCTGCTCGCGACAAGTGCATTCGCGGCTGCGAATCAGGGTTCTATGCAGCTTCAGAATCCCGTCACCGTTAGTGGCAAACAATTGCGCGCGGGGGATTATTCGGTGAAGTGGGATGGCAACGGCCCCAATGTCGAATTGAGCATCATGAAGGGCAACAAGGTTGTCGCGACCGCCCCGGCGCGGCTGATTGATCTGAATGAAAAATCAAATCACGACGCTGCCGTTGTGCAGAACAATGGCGATGGCACCAAGTCCCTTGCTGAAATCCACTTCAGCGGTAAGAAGTACGCATTGGCTATCGGCAACGAGTCCGCGGGCATGGACGGCACCGGCAGCAGTAAGTAAAGCCGATCTCGCGAAAGAACAAGGGGAGCTCGAGGCTCCCCTTTTTTCCTCTATTACTCTTGCGCGCGTTAGTTCTTTGCCAACACAGCTTTCAAATTCACGTCCGAGTCGGCGAACACGGAGATGTCTTTGCTCCACGCCTTGTATCCATCCTGCGAGACTTTCACCGTATGCTTGCCCGGAGAAAGCTTGAGCGTTGCCGGAGCATTGCCGACGAAGTTATCGTCAACATAAACGTCCGCTCCATCGGGTGTGGAGCTCACCGTGATGGAACCTTTGCCGGATGAGACTGCGCTGACCGGTACCACCGACGGAGCAGCAGTCATCGACGGTTCCGCGGGAACTGCCTTTGGATCGGGTACGGCTATGGCTTTTTCGGAGGCCTTGACTGCGGACTTCTGCTGCGGATCGCCCGCCAGTTCGTCTCCCACCTGCTGGTAGAACTTGTCCGCCATGCGATCGCCCGCGCCCCACGAAAAACCCTTCTTGGTCTGGACATTTATGATCAGGGTCGCCTTGTTGTCGGCTTCTGGTTCCACCGAGGCATTGGCCACGAACCCTTCCGAAGTCAACGATCGTCCGGTTTCGAAGGTAAACATCATGGTCTTCTCGTCGACGAAGGTGACGACGTGCCGTTCGCGGGCCGTGCGCAGAGCGGCATTAAATACCTGGTCCGCAGAATTGTTATAGGCTTTTTTCTTGGGCTCAGCTTGAGCGAAGGCTGAAAGCAGCAGAGCGATTGTGGCGATTGCGATTAAGCGCGACGCGCAACGTCTCATAACTTTTCCTCCCAACACGATGAAGAACGCGATTGTTTCAGAATCCCTGGGGACACAACCCCAGCGGTGCTATGAGAGCAATGGGGTTGTAACTGGGATTGTGCGATTAGGAAGCAGGCTTGTCAAGAGAATCGCAAGTACGAAAGTGAGCGTCCTTGCGATTTACGCCGGGGTCCAAACAGACATCTGGGAACGGTCCTTAATATTTCGGCATTCTGGGGTCCACGCGATCTGCCCAGGCTAGTATTCCGCCAGCGAGATTGTGCACTTTCTTGAATCCCGCCTGTTGCAGGAAGGCCACCGCTTTGGCGCTGCGCACGCCGGAGCGGCAATGGGCCACGATTTCGCGGCTGGAATCGAGCTCGTTGACTCGTCTCGGCAGATCGCCCAGCGGGATCAGATGCCCGTTGATGTGGCAGATTTGATATTCGTGAGGCTCACGCACGTCGAGCACGAAAAGATCATCGCCCGCATCCAGACGCCGCTTGAGCTCTTCGACTTGCATTTCGGGAATGCCTGCTTCCACTGGTTTCTCCTGGCTTTTCTCTTCGCCGCGTATCCCACAAAACTCGTTGTAGTCTATCAGTTTTGTGATGGTGCGGTGCGTGCCGCAGGCCGGGCAATCTGGATTCTTGCGCAACTTGAGTTCGCGAAACTTCATCCCCAGGGCGTCGATCAGCAGCAGCCGCCCAATGAGTGGGTCACCCTTACCGAGAATCAGCTTAATGACTTCAGTCGCCTGAATTACGCCCACGAGACCCGGCAGAATGCCCAGCACTCCGCCTTCAGCGCAAGAGGGAACCAGTCCCGGCGGCGGTGGCTCGGAATACAAACAGCGATAGCAGGGGCCATCCGCAGTCGCGAAAACGCTGGCTTGTCCTTCAAAGCGAAAGATCGAACCGTAAACATTTGGTTTTCCGGTGAGCACGCAGGCATCGTTCACCAGATAGCGGGTAGGGAAATTATCCGTTCCATCGGCAATAACGTCGAAGTCGCGAAAAAGTTCCAGCGCATTTTCGCTGCTCAGCCGGGTTTCGAACTTGCGGATATTCAAGAACGGATTGATCGCCTTCAGCTTCTCTGCCGCGGAATCAAGTTTCTTGCGACCCACGTCCGCCGTAGTGTGAATGATCTGCCGCTGCAGGTTCGTGTAATCCACCACATCGAAGTCCGCGATTCCAAGCGTACCCACGCCAGCAGCGCCCAGATAAAGCGCCAACGGCGAACCCAGCCCACCGGCTCCGATACACAACACACGCGCGGCCTTGAGCTTCTGCTGACCCTCCATGCCAACCTCGGGCATGATCAGGTGGCGCGAGTAGCGCAGGATTTCGTCGTTGGTAAGTGGGGCATTGGCAACAGCGCCTTCGGATTTCGCTTGATCGGGTTTGACTTCTGTAATAGCTGCCATAAAACCTCTGTTCAGAAATCTTAGATTTTAGCGATTACGAAATGGACAACTAGAAACAACGACAGCTGGAGCTGTGGCGAGGCATTCGAAACGTGGTCCATCCGCAATTCATCAGTTTCCCCGGCCTCCAGCAATCGAAGGCACTATCGAAATAGTATCACTGTCCTTGATCGCAGTCGCTTCTTTTTGCAGATAGCGGACGTCTTCGTCATTCAGGTAAACATTGACGAAAGAACGGAGTCTGCCGTCCTCGGTGTAAAGATGCCGCCGCAGGTCCGGATGCTTGGAAACCAGGCCGGACAAGGCTTCGGCGACGGTGCCGGCCTGGACCTCGACCGTCAGCTGCTTACCGGCGTACTGGCGCAGAGGAGTGGGTATGTGGATTTTTGTCATGCAGGTAAATGATGCGGCAATACCCCGGCGGGATTCAGCTAGCTCGACTATCGCAGAAACGTAGCTTGCTACGTTTCTGTCTGCGTCACCTCGATCGTCTCGTCTAAAAGCTTTTTATCGCCCTCGTCGCTGCCGGCCAATTCGAACGAGTTCGTAATCGCCGCTTTGCCCTTTTCCACGCTAGTAATGACATACGAGCAGCCAAACCAGTGCGCTTCCGCGAGGTCAGTCGCCGACCAACGTGCCGGATGGTCAGGATGCGAATGGTAGAAGCCGACGATGTCTTCGCCGCGCTCTCGGCCTTCCCGCTGGATGCGGACCAGTTCCCTCGGATCAATGTGATAGCGGTTCCGCGGTGAGTCCGTGCGCGTGTTGCTGCAGCGTGCAATTGAAGTGACGCGACGGTTCTCCCCATTCATTTCGCCAAGCAGCACGCCACAGCACTCATGCGGGTACGTCTCCCCGCCGTGTTGTCGGAGAGCTTCGTAATCCTTGCGCTCGATCTTCAACATAAAAAACGATTCACGACAAAGACACAGAGTCACTGAAAAGCACAAGACAAAAGTTTTCTCTGTGACTCCGTGTCTCCGGTGGTGAAAAGCAGTTAACCTTCTTGCCAGAATCTCTCGCTCAAATACTTGTCGCCGGAGTCGCACAGAATCGTCACAAAAACCGCTTGCTCGTTTTGCTTCGACTGTCGCGCCAGTTGCAGGCAGCCGACTACGGCGGCGGCCGCCGATATTCCCACCAATAAACCTTCCTCGCGGGCCAGCCGCTTGGCCATGAGATAAGACTCTTCCGTCGATATTCCTAAATCAGAGTCCGCGAGTGACGGATCATAGATTTTCGGAACGATGGCGCTGGCCATGTGCTTCGCGCCTTCGATTCCGTGAAACGCCGAATTCGGCTGCAGCGAAATACAGCGGACGCGCGGGTTCAATTCCTTCAGGCGGCGCGTCGTCCCCACAAACGTTCCGCCCGTTCCCAGCATGGACACGAAGTGCGTGATACGTCCTTCCGTCTGTTGCCAGATTTCGTTGGCTGTGCCATGGTAGTGAGCTTGCCAGTTGGCGTCGTTGGAATACTGGTCGGCGTAGTAATACAGGTCGGGATGCTTAGCCGCGAGTTCGCGCGCCATGCGAATCGCGCCGTCGGATCCGTCAGCCGGGTCGGTATAAATAATGTTGGCGCCGTACGCTTGCAGGATACGCTTGCGCTCGACTGATACATTCTCGGGCATGCAGAGAGTCACAGGAAAACCCTGTGCCGCGCCGATCATGGCATAGGCGATACCCGTGTTGCCGCTGGTTGAATCCAGCAGAATTTTACCGGATGTTAACTTGCCACTGGCCCGGGCTTGCGCCACGATGTTGGCTGCAGCACGGTCCTTGACCGAGCCTCCAGGGTTGAGCCATTCCGCTTTTCCGAGGATCTCAACTCCCGGCAAATCGCTGGCGATGCGTGCAAGGCGAAGCAGGGGAGTGTTGCCAATACGATCGACGGTATGCGTCCCTAAGGAGCTTCCCGATTCTTCGTTTATGTCTGCATGTGCCGACGAAATAGACACTTTGCCGATCTTTAGGGGCGCGGGTTGCATAAATTTCAAACTCGAAGACCGTGACTTACGTAATGTTCCTCAGAAGCAAAATCAATCGTGACCAACGCTTGATTAGATTATAAGAGAGACTGGTTAGTTCCACCGAAGATGCGGATTCGTACCTTTTTCAAGAACCTGCATCTAACCTATACGAGAACGAAGGAAGAAATGGCATCGAAGGTAGAACAAAGGACTTACGAAGAGGCTTTGAGTTGGCTGCGAGATCACGGCTTTGATTTGCTCGAAGCGCCAGGCACGCAGGCGCGTGTGTTCCTTAGAAAATACAACGTGTCCGCCGCCATTCAGAAAAACGGCGACGACGGCGTAAAGATCTTCGCGTATCCCGGCTACCTGATTGGTAGCGAAATTTCGAAGCTGGTGAACAAGGGATACCAGCAGTTTCTTAAGACCGCCAAGACCGAAGTCCCGGCGACCGCGGACCATCTGAAAGCCCTGCAGCAGTTCACCGAGGAAATGAAAGAAGGCTTGGGCTTGCCCACTCTGTACAACGAATCACTAGGCACAGTCAGCGAATCGTACCATTACGACCGCATAGAGAACCGCGACAAGCCCGCAGCAGACCGGCCTAAGCGTCCTTGGGAAAAAGCAGGAGTGATTGCCGCCGCCGCGAAAAAAGGGCGGGCCTGAACCCACTCCACCTTCGCGAGAAACAATTCTTTCAGATATTGCTCCTCTGCCAGCGAACGAAATCCCACTGCTCTTCTGCGCGATTTCCGTTATATTTCCCTAGATATCAACCCGCCTGAATCGCTCCGGCGTGCAAGTCTGCTGATAGACGCGCGATACTTTCAGGCGCGGTCCAATGCGAATTCGAAGCGAAGGAGCATGAACTCATGCGTTTGTTATGGGTGGCCGCTGCACGATTCTTTTTCGCACTCGTATTGATTTTCGCAATGCCGCAAGCTGAACTCGCACGGGAGAGAGGCCCTCGCGTTGACGTGGTTTGTCCGGCACTGCCAATCCCTGTCAAGGTAGATGACAAGCGGGTCTTGGTCTACGAATTGCACGTCACCAACTTCGACACAGTGCCATTAACGTTGAAGAAACTCGAGGTTTTTGCGGACGCCGACAAGAGTCAACCACTTAAGGCCATTTCAGATGCTGCCTTGTCTGCGATCATGACTGAGGCGGGGACCATCAACGGAGCGAAAGACTCGCCGACAATCGGTCCGGCGAAGCGCGCTGTCATTTTCCTGTGGATCCAACTTGGACCGGATCAACGCATACCCGCCAGCTTAAGCCACCGGATGGTCTTTGTAGCCGATGTGCCAACTGGAGGGAGTGCCCAGACGGAAACGACGCTCGAGGATTTCCCGGTTGCAGTAAGTCAGGATGCGGTGCCCTTGCTCAGTCCTCCATTCGCTGGCGGCGTCTGGCTCGCGGGGGACGGCCCTTCGAACGATTCGGGGCACCGGCGCAGTGTCTTCGCGATTGACGGCCATATTTACTCGCCAGAGAGGTTCGCGATCGACTGGGTCAAAGTTGGTCCGAATGGGGACTCGCATGATGGAACCGCGCGCAACGAAAATTGGTGGGGCTACGGCGAGCCGATTCTCGCGGTGGCCGATGGAGAAGTGACCCAGATAGTGGATGGAATACCCGAGAACACGCCCCGCGTCCTGCCCAAGCCTGTCACTCTCGACAACATCGCGGGAAACTACATCATCCTTCGTATCGCCGCCAACCGCTATGTCTCGTTTGCGCATTTACAACCAGGAAGCATCAAGGTTCGAGTTCATGACCACGTGCGCCGAGGAGATGTCATGGCTCGGCTCGGAAATAGCGGCAACGCAACTGGCCCGCATCTACATTTTCAAATAACGGATGGAAACTCGGTCCTGCAATCCGAAGGCGTTCCTTTTGTCTTGGAAAAATTCATGTACCTCGGGCCTGGTTCTGATTACGAGCTTGATAAACATCCATCCATTCCCCGGGAACGCTCGATTCCAGGGGAAAATGACGTGGTCGAGTTCGCGCCGGCGAAGAAGAAATAAGCGTGCTCGAATAGAGTGTTTCTGTCACGAGGCTCCTGAATGCCTAAGAACTATGCGATTATTGCAATCGCAGTAACTCTGCTTTCCTGCTCATTAACCGTCACCGCTCAGAATCCCAAATCGTACGTGCCATCTGCCGTCGAGCAGGTTTTGCGCCGGCAACAGGAAGCCTGGAACCGGCACGATCTGGAAGCCTTCATGTCTGGCTACTGGAACTCTCCCGATTTAACATTTTTTTCAGGGGCGGAGAAGACGTCCGGCTGGCAGTCGACTTTGGAACGGTATCGCAAGAAATATCAGAGCGAAGGGCGGGAGATGGGACGACTAGAGTTTTCCGACTTGAACATTCAGGAAGTTGCCCCGGATGCAGCCTTCGTGCGCGGAGCATGGCGTTTGAACACGACAGACGGCAAAACGCCGCACGGCCTGTTCACCCTGATCTTTCGCAAGTTTCCCGACGGATGGAAAATCGTGCACGATCACACTTCGGCTGCGGACCACTAGACTCGGTGAAATGGCAGACACAGATTCAACTTCACCTTGGTAATCACGAACCCTCTTCCGTGATTCGCCATCTGGCTTTATGCTGTTTAAGACATCGCGGCCATTGACTGCGCAGTTTCTTCCGGAAGTCATGATTCCAACTCGTCTCTATGCCATGATCTTGGGTAGCGCGGGCGCCTTACTGGCGGCCTATCTGCTGCTGCGTCGCAAGCCCAAGGGGCACGATGAGGTCGAACGCGAGCGGCGGGTGTGGCTCGACCGCGTGGGCCGGATTACCGACGGAACCGTCATCGACGTTCAGGAGATGCAGCCCGAAGGACGCAAGCCTGCCACCTTCCTGATTTTTCAATACGACGTGGCTGGCGTGTCCTATGAAGCCTCGCAGGACGTGACTTACTTGCGGCAGCTCATCAACCTGCAGTCCTGCCGCCTCGGCCTGCCCACGTCCGTGCGTTACGATCCCCAGAACCCAGGCAATTCAATCGTAGTGTCCGAGCGCTGGATGGGGTTAAGGCAGTGAAGCACTCAGCACTCTGCATTCAGCACTCAGCTTTAAGCGCGGAGATTCTGACGGCTATCGACTCGGCGGAGGCCTCTCTCGCACGCGGTGAAGGGCGCACTATCACCTGGGAATCGATGCGGCAATTGGCAGAGGAAGTGAAGCAGCGCGGCCGCAAACTTTTGTCGCGCGAGTCTCGCGCGGCATCCTTATGATCGCCTCGATCGTCGCGGGAATAGAGATTTCTCGCTCCGTTCGGGATGGCAATGGTGGGATTGATGAGATGGCCGCTGGGTATTCGAGGTTTTAAGCTGACCGCTGAGTGCGGTTTCTTAGCTTCCCGCTGCGAATCCGCCGCCATGCGCGACAGTCAGACGCAGGAACTTGTGGGGATTGACTGGAGTGTCATTGATCCGGACTTCGTAGTGCAGATGCGGTCCGGTGCTGCGACCGCTCAACCCGACGTATCCGATGGTATCGCCCCGCCGCACGTATTGCCCGGTAACCACCGCATAGCTGGCAAGGTGACCGTAGCGCGTCGTGATTCCGTGACCGTGGTCAAGCGCGATGGCCCGACCATATCCACCCATGAAATCGGCAAAGATCACGACACCATCGGCTGGAGCCATGACAGGCTGTCCGTAGGAGGCCGATATATCGACTCCGCGGTGGAACGCGCCCTCACCGTTGAATGGATCAATCCTCTCTCCAAACGAACCTGTGATCGGACCCTCCACCGGCCAAAGGTTAGGAGCCGAATTGGCTCGCAGCCAGTCCGCTGTAGTCACGTCACGCGTCAGACCGAGAGAAATCCCAGTCGCAGCGGCACCGCTCAGAGCAGTGTCCTTCAAGGCATAAAACCGATCCAGGGAAGAACTTACTTGGGCATCTTGAATGTGATCGGCAGATTCCGATTCCAGCACAGGATCCGATTTCAAACCGTAGAGGGAAGAAACTTCGCTGGCCAACGAACCCAGCGACGCGACCTGAATATCTCTCTCCTGGGCGACCTGCTCCAATCGCGAATAGCGGGTTTTCAGGGCGTCCTTTTGGAGTCTTAGCTCATTAAAGCGGGAAACCTTCAACAGCATCCGCATGTAGGAGCTGGCGATGCCGGTCAGGCTCAGCATGCCGATTGCCGCGCCCACCACTAATACATACAGATAGTGGACTGGGATGGGAATCTTACGCAGTTGCCCGTCCTCGCCACGCGCTACGAAAAGTATGTAGAAACGCTTACGCAATATGTTCCCTTCGTTCAGAAATCGGATCTACGGCTGCGGCAGGTTCGCCGCCTTTCATCCTACTACCCGAATCCCCGCTGCGATCATACTTTCCCCAACTTGGGAATTAGGTCAGTAAGTCGCTCCATCCTACCGGAACCAGGGTCAGGCTTTAAATCTTCTGTGCCTGCAATCCTAACCGCATGCGGCACTTAGCTCGGCCAGAGCTTTGGAAGCAGCTTCGCAACGGTACCAAAGTAGATTCTCCCTGTCAACGACCCAGCGCACAGCCCAATGTTACGAAAGGCACTGGATTAAGTGATACTTCGGCGGGTTACCAACTGGCAAACTCCGAGGTCTATCCAAGATAGAAAGAACGATTCGGCCCTAGGCAGCGTTGCAACAAGGCCGGCGATGCACGGCTGCCCAGCCGGGGACTTCGATTCGATGGATTGAAGCCAGCACGGGTTGCCCCCAAAGACTGGACATTTCCCACCCGATTTCGTCTGCCCAAGCTTCATGGTTTGTATATCATTGATCCCACCTTGCCTCTGGCCGAAAAACTCTTGATCTCTCGCATCCGGGAACGGACTGCCCGAAGAAGAGGGATCGCAGCCGGCATCGGGGATGACTGCGCCGTCCTGCAAATCCCCACCGGTCACCAAACCCTGGTTACTACCGATTTCAGCCTGGAAGGAATTCATTTCCGGCGTGAATGGCATTCCCCCGAAATCGTAGGTCATCGCTGCCTCACGCGAGGCCTCAGCGACATTGCCGCCATGGGAGGCATTCCGCTGGCCGCATTCTTATCCCTCGCCTTGCCGCCGAACCTACCCCAGCGTTGGGTTAACCAGTTTCTGAAAGGCTTGCTCCAGTTGGCGGATCGGTTCCACGTGAGCCTTGCCGGGGGAGACACGGCACAATCCCCGGACGGGATTTTGGCTGACATTGTTGTCGTTGGTTCCGTGCCGAAAGGGAAAGCAATCCTCCGCTCGGCCGCCCGTCCCGGAGACCGCATCTACGTCACCGGCGCTTTGGGAGGAGCCGCCGCTGCGCTGAAATTGCTTTTCTCGGGCAGAAAACTTCGGCCCGCCCACTTCCCCAGCCACTTCAATCCGATCCCTCGGGTTGAAGTTGGTGAGTTCCTGCGTGAAAGGGGTCTCGCCACAGCCATGATCGATCTCAGCGATGGCCTCTCGACCGACCTCGGGCACATCTGTGACGAGAGCGCTGTTGGCGCCGAGATTTCGGCGGATGCCATTCCTCTTGCGCAGATCGACAAACCCGCCCGCAAAGTCAATCTTCAATCCGCACTGCACGGCGGCGATGACTACGAGTTGCTCTTCACCGCTCCCAAAGCCAAGCGCGTCCCTTCCAGAATTGCAGGCGTTGACATCACTCAAATTGGTCAAATCACTCGAGGCAGGCAGGCTATTCTCATCACGAGCGGCGGGGGCCGAATCAAGCTTCGCCCCCAAGGCTGGGAACACTTCAAGGGTTGACCCGCAGCCCAAAGCTTGAGGCACAAAGCCTGACGCCTGAAGCCGGAAGCCTGAAACACCATGTGACTTTCGTGCTACCCAAACCTCTTCTTTCTATGCCGCCAGTACGCCGATCGGACTAAAGTAAGCCTTATGGCGTCCCCAAAATCCATTCTTCTTCTGACTACATTCTGCATGTGCCTAAGCTTCACAGTGGCCGCGCAGCCGGCGTCTGTGTCTCCCGCGGCCAAGCCCGCGGTCGACAATGCCTTTGTTCAAAAACAATTCGGATCCACCTGCTCCCTCATCGGATTCGAACCGCTCATCGCCGACCTGGACGGCGACGGCGTTGAAGATATCGTCATCCCGGCGCGCTGCACCAACCCGATGATGGATCAGATGGAAGACAGCTTCGTGGTTGTAGATCCGTATAACAGCTATTTCGGCTACGGCAATCCCAAGATCACCACGCAATTTTCTTCCGACGATCCGGAACGGCGCGGGTACTCGTTGCTGGTAATTCACGGCGCGGGTGCCGACGCTTGGCGCTCCGCCACGCCCAAAGCGAAATTCCTCATTGTGAATCTGCCATTCAAGCAGGTCGTAGTGAAGAAATTAGCCCTTAAGAAAAAGAGGCTGGTCATGGGAATCTATGCGGAAGAAACCGGCGGCGATCAGGCGACCTCAGTAACTTTCTGGGACGGCCGGAAATACAAATATCAACCTCTCGGCGCCAGTATGGAGTAGCTTGATTTCCAACGGAGAGCGGGCATCCCGCCCGTCGAGAGGCGACTTCGCGCCGCCAAACCGGCCAACTTCCTCGAACCTTCGCCGACCGCTTCGGCGTTCCAAACAACTCGCCGGTCAATGAGCGCAACCGCGATGTTACGAACATCTATCACGACACAACGAAACGATTGGACAACAAGGTACAACGTGGATTTGGCAGCGGTATGATTCTGTTTGATATGTCGAGGTTTTTCGTCCACTTGCAATGGCTAATGCTCGGCTTTGCCTTTGTGCAGGGCCCAACAATTTTGCACGCCGACGAATGTGTCAAGTTCCACAAGCGTGCTCCCATGAAAGCTGTTTGTGGCCGCGTAACTAACGCCGCCGGTGAAAGTCTGACTAAAGTCGAGCTCATATTAACAGCCGAGACGGGAGCGGTGCACTTCACAGCCAGTTCGGAGAACGAGGGCCGCTTCTCGTTTGGCTCTATTCCGAAGGGCGATTATCTGCTTCGCGCCAAAGGGCCCGTTGGTTACTTTGAGGTTCAGAGGGAGATCCGAGTCACCAAGAACAACCAGAAGAGATGTTCGCCAAAAATCGAGATATCACTCGGTCCAGGTTCGTGCATGTCGGGCACGCGTATAAAAGGTGTTGATAAACCATCAGATTTGGAATCCGAGTTGGTCAAGTGACGAGAACAAGCCGTAACGCTCAGTAAGCGATGTGGCGATATCTCAACTGGTACCCCTATTCCGTACGCGGCGTCGCGCTGGCCAGCGCGAGAATCGCTCCGGCAAACAACAGCGTGTCAAAAAAGTAGTTGATCCCCTCAACCTTGACATCGGTGCTCGGGTTGCCCAGCGCCGAAATCAGGATCGGACCATAGATGAACACGACCACCAGCACAATCCAGGTACCAAGATAAGTTGCCGCCATCCGCGTCTTCTTGTTCAGCAGAATGCATATCCCGGCGATAAAAAGAATTGCGCCTGTCACCCAGCCGATGAGCAGGTGCGCCGGAATCCACGCGGGCATCAGTTTTTCGAGCGGCACGCCGGGAACGTTCGTTGTGTGCATAGAATTCTCAATGCCATAAAATATTGCGGCGATCCCAATGATCACGCGGCCCACGGTTATGAGCCTGCTTCCGACCTGCCCACGGCCTTGCTCGCGCATGGCGTTTCCGGCAAGAATCCAGCCTCCGCCGCCGAACAACATTTCGCGGAGAGTCAATATCCATCCAAACCTGTCTTTGGGGGTGGCGAGAGTTCCCGGGATGTCCATCATCGCCACAAAACAAAACATCGCGATCCCGAAAAGCAGGCCGGACCAGCGCACCAGAATTTTTGTCGATATGCTCAACGACGCGGCCAGCAGCGCAAAGCCGAAGAAATACGCCCAAAACAATTTCCACGGCATATACGAAGGCACCATGGTCGCGAGGCCTTGAGCGGCCGCGAGATGCAGGGCGCCGAAGACCGCCAAAGGGGCGGCGAAACACAAATTGCTCAAGGCTACGACCTTGTCCAGGCCGCGAGCCCGCGCGATATCGCTCTTCGCGGCCCAAATCGCAACCAGAATAATTACGACGCCGGCGGTGCACATCGAGGACACCGTGCGAGAGATCACAAGAAATGCCGCTAAAATTGTTATGTGCATGTGGATGCCGAGCCTAAGTTCAGGTGCTCGATCTGAGTGCGTTATCCCGAGTCAATACGGCTTCAGTTCTGGCTGGGATGCGTACGTCAGTATATTTGGTTGCTAAGCTGAATAGGCACCGATCTGCCTTGGGCTACTTCCTTGTCTAACGATTTGCCCCAATGTCATCAGCGCGGTTAAATTCCTCATGCTCCCCAACCCGTTATAATTCTTCGCGATGAACCTCGAACAAAAACTAGCAGAACTGAAAAAACGCGACCACCTCGCCGAAGACGGTGGCGGCTCTAAGCGGCGGGAAAAGCAAAACAAAGAAGGCAAAATGTCGGCCCGCGAGCGCATCGAGTTCCTGCTCGACGAAGCCACATTCGAAGAGACCGACAAGCTGGTCACACATCGTTGCAACGATTTCGGTATGGCCGAGCAGAAATTCTACGGCGACGGCTTCATCACCGGATACGGCCGCATCGAAGGCCGCCTGGTTTTTGTCTTCGCCCAGGATTTTACCGTATTCGGTGGTTCGCTCTCCGAAGCCAACGCCGCCAAGATCGTGAAGGTCATGGATCTCGCCGCCAAAATGGGAGCACCCATGATTGGCCTCAACGATTCCGGCGGCGCCCGCATTCAGGAAGGCGTAATGTCCCTCGCCGGCTACGCCGACATCTTTTTACGAAACACGCTGTATAGCGGAGTCGTTCCGCAAATTTCCGCGATCATGGGTCCATGCGCCGGCGGCGCGGTTTACTCGCCCGCGATCACCGATTTCATTCTGATGGTCGATAAAACTTCCTACATGTTCATCACCGGGCCTGACGTAATCAAGACGGTCACGCATGAGGAAGTCACCAAAGACCAACTAGGCGGCGCGGAAACCCACAATGAAATCTCTGGGGTGGCCCACTTTAAAGCTCACGACGATGCCGAGTGCCTATCCATGGTGCGAGAGCTGCTCAGCTTCATTCCCTCGAACAATCTCGACGACCCGCCGCGCAAGCCCTGCACCGATCCCATCGACAGAGCCGATGCCGCTTTGGACAAAATCGTTCCCGACCAATCGAATCTGCCGTACGACATCAAAGACGTAATTCACGCGGTCGTCGATGACGGCTACTTTTTCGAAGTCCAGGAACACTACGCCAAAAACATCGTCGTTGGATTCGCCCGTCTGAACGGGAAGCCAGTCGGCATCGTTGCCAACCAACCCGCGTTTCTAGCCGGTACTCTCGACATCAACGCCTCGATCAAAGGCGCCCGCTTCGTCCGCTTCTGCGACTGCTTCAACATCCCGCTGGTGACCTTTGAAGATGTCCCCGGATTCCTCCCCGGAACCAATCAGGAATACGGAGGCATCATTAAACACGGCGCCAAATTGCTGTTCGCCTTCGCTGAAGCGACCGTGCCCAAGGTGACCGTCATAACCCGCAAAGCCTATGGAGGAGCGTATTGCGTCATGGCCTCGAAACACATTCGCACGGATGTGAATTACGCCTGGCCCACGGCAGAGATCGCAGTGATGGGCCCGGAAGGCGCAGTGGATATCGTCTATAAACGAGAATTAGAGAATGCCGCGAACCGCGTCGAGGCGCGCCAAAAGAAGATCGAAGAATTCCGCGAGTTGTTCGCCAACCCCTACGTAGCCGCCGACCGCGGCTTCGTCGACGCCGTAATCCAACCCCGCGAAACCCGCAAAAAGCTAATCCAGGCCCTGGAAATGCTAGAAACCAAGCGCGACAAGAACCCGCCGAAGAAGCACGGAAATATCCCGCTGTAAGCAGAGTGGACACTCAGCCTAGAGTTAAAGCGGCAACATCGCTCCATAGCGGACGATACAACGCTGGCTCCTCGGCCAGGCGTAAGAGCAGATCGCAGAGCGCCATGGGCACGAGAACGCAAGCGTCGAGTACAGCGGAATAATCACTGCCCGGCGTGAAAATCATCTGGGATCTTGCCGTAGTCTCCCTTGGCGAATTCGCGCTTGGCCAGATCGTCCAGAGTTTTCCGCCGGGAAGTATCGCGTTTGGCTTTGTAGGCGATTACATCGCGCACATACAGGCGGCGATGGGTGCCGACCCTGTGGAAGGGCATTTCTCCTTTTTCCAACAGTTGCACCAGGAACTGCCGGGACATGCCGAGAATTTTGCTGGCGTCCGCCGTGGTCAGTTCGTGACGGCTTTGGAGGATAGTGATGGAATTGCCGGCTCGCAAGTCGGACAGCAATCGGAGAAGGAACGAATAAAGATTGTTGGGAAGTATTTCGGACTTGCCGTCGGGACCGATAAGTTTTGCCTCGGCCTCGCGAAGCTTGGCGTAGGTCTCGATAATTTCTTTTTGCTCCTTTAGAGAGACATCAAAAGCTTGGGCTTCGCTTGCCAT
>Ga0206833_1164_pt1 | contig 16657 bp, 12 predicted proteins | sample Alteio_BWOrgCont_32_FD_152891 | JGI IMG/M metagenome (GOLD analysis project Ga0206833, IMG submission 152891) | Enriched cells from forest soil in Barre Woods Harvard Forest LTER site, Petersham, Massachusetts, United States -... | ecosystem: Environmental > Terrestrial > Soil > Temperate forest >... | reverse complement strand
CATTTCCAAATGGGAGAAAAGGTAAAATAAATGTATCCCTTCGACAGTCCGGATTAAATATACGCCTTGAAATAACTGATGATGGCATTGGAATTAAACATATAGAGAAAAAAAAGATACATGAAACCCTTGGATTGCAATTAGTAGAAAGTCTTGTAAGGCAATTGAAAGATGGCAATTTTAAAAGAAAAAAGATAGCCAAAGGAACAGGCTATTTAATTACATTTACATCAGAATCTCCTTCAAAAAAGGAACATCAGAAAATTAAAAAATAATGAAAAACACATCCATACTCATTGTAGAAGATGAGGTTATTATTGCTAAAGATATGACGCTTACGTTAAGTAAATTAGGGTATAATGTGTTAGGCCATTGCATTAGTGGGGAAGAAGCTTTACCAATGGCAGGAGAAACACATCCGGATATTGTTTTGATGGACATTATGATGAAGGGAGAAATGACAGGTATAGAAGCAGCAAAAGAAATTCATGATAAATACAATATTCCGGTAGTTTTTATAACTGCCTATTCTGATGAAGATACAATTAACAGGGCAAATACTTCCTCTCCGTTCGGGTATATTGTGAAGCCTTTTAAAGCAAATGACCTGCGGGCAACTATTGAAACTGCATTAGCCCGATATACAGAGGAACAGCAATTAAAAAGGGAAAACGATATGTTGTATAAACTGGCAAAGCCAGACAACAAAAAAAATATTTTATTTGTAAAAACTGACTCCAAACTTATAAAGTTGAGAGTGAGCGACATTATGTATATAGAGGCCCTTAAGGATTATGTAAATATATTCACGGTAGATAATAAATTTGTTATCCGGTCTACCATGAAGGGGATACAGGATAAATTGCCACCCGATCGTTTTGTGCGTGTACACCGTTCTTTTATTGTGGCTATGGATAAGGTTTCTTCCATTGATCACGCTACCGTAATTCTTGAAAATAATGAGAGTGTTCCTCTTGGTGGACTTTATAAAGAACAGTTTTTAGAGAAACTCAATACGGTTTAACTAACTCGAAGTCTATTTGCTTTTTTATCAAGTCGGTTTTCTTTACCCGTACTTTTACACTCTGGCCAAGTTGAAATTTTTTCCCGGTCTTTTTCCCACGTAGGCAGTAGGTGGTTTCATCGTAATAGTAATAGTCGTCTTCAATATCCCTGGCTCTTACAAAACCTTCGCACTTGTTTAGTTTTAATTCTACAAATAAACCATATTCGGTTGTGCCTGATATAGCTCCATCGTATATTCCCTCACGGTGCATTTCCATATACTGAACCTGTTTAAACTTAACAGAAGCTCTTTCAGCTTGCTCTGCTTTTCTTTCCATTTCGGAACAGTATTTGCAGCGTTCTTCCAATAGCGTTCTGTCTGGTGGTGTTTGTTTATTGCGGATATGGTCGAATAATATCCGGTGCACCAAAAGGTCAGGATAACGACGTATAGGGGAGGTGAAGTGCGTATAATATTGGAAGCCTAGCCCATAATGCCCAATATTTTTTGTGGTGTAAAATGCTTTCGCCATAGTACGTATGGCAAGCAGGTTTATAATATTCTCATATGGTTTCTTACGGGCGTCCTTCAATAAGGAATTAAAAGATGCCGCCAGATTCTTATTTTTATTGAAGTCTCTCATTATTCCTGATTTGCTTAGGAACTCCGAGAATTTTTTCAACTTTTCATCGTCGGGCACATCATGCACACGGTAAACGAAAACACTATTTTTTATTTTACCCATTATTTCAGCTACCGTGCGGTTGGCCAAAAGCATAAAGTCTTCTATCAACTCATGGGCATCATTTGCCTCTACAAAAAATACATCAACCGGAATACCTTTTTCATCCAGTTTGAATTTTGTCTCTGTCTTTTCAAATGGTATGGATCCCTTCCTTATCCGCTCAGCTCTGAGTCTTTTCGATAGGTCGTTAAGGGTAAATATTTCAGAGGAAAGAGCGTCTTGTTTTTTTTCTTCAATTATTTCCTGAACTTCTTCGTAGTTAAATCTTCTACAGGAATTAATAACCGTTTTACCTATCCAATGATTAATTATTTCGGCTTCCGCTGTAATCTCAAAAACTGCCGAAAAACATAACTTGTCTTCGTTTGGATTTAATGAGCAGGTTCCATTTGATAGGGCTTCAGGTAACATAGGAATAACACGGTCAACAAGATAAACGGATGTTGCCCTTTCGGTAGCTTCCACATCTACAATAGAGCCTTCAGTTACATAATGACTAACGTCTGCAATGTGTACCCCAATTTCCCAATTCCCGTTATCAAGTTTTTTAATAGATAAAGCATCATCAAAATCTTTCGCGTCAATAGGGTCAATGGTAAATGTGGTTATCTTCCGGAAATCTCTTCTGCTTTTTAACTCATCATTACTAATATGTCTGGAAATCGATTCAACAGATTTTTCTACATAATCTGGAAAGTTAGGTGCCAGTTCAAACTCCTCCATAATGGAATTTATCTCTGCAAAGTGCTCCCCTGGGGTTCCTAATACATGAGTTATTTCTCCTGTTGGATTTTTTTCGCCCGATTCCCACCCCGTAATAGTTACTATTACTTTCTGTCCATCTTTTGCATTATTTATTTTATCCAATGGAATAAAAATGTCCGTTGGCATTTTAGCATTATCAGGAGTAACAAAAGCATATGCTTTAGACAGAGCAATAGTGCCGCTATAAGAAGTTTTTTCTCTTGATACTACGGATATAATACGGCCTTCCGGACGGGTATGACGGGATGATTCTTTAATGGCAACTTTTACGATATCGCCATGCAATGCGTTATTTGTTTTTTCTTTTGAAATAAAAACATCGTGCTCAGATTCAGGAGAAATAATGTAGGCAGTTCCGGAAGATTTCATATCTACCTTCCCGGTAATAATACGGCTCTCCTTTACTTTCGGTGATTCCTTTTGTCTACCTCTCTGCTTTTCTTTATGTTTTTTCTTATTCCTCATTTATTTGGCGTTAACCATTCTTTGACGAAGGGCTTCAAATAAAACTACACCGGCGCTTACCGAAACATTGAGCGATTCGATCTTGCCGATAAGCGGTATTTTTACTTTTTTATCGGAGAGACGAAGCAATTCTCCCGAAATACCTTTTCCTTCCGACCCCATAATAAAGGCAGTAGGTGTAGTTAGATCAATTTCAGTATAAGCTGTTTCTGCCTTCTCATCACAAGCCAGTATCTGTACTCCGGAAGTTTGAAGAAAATGGATGGTATCCGCCAGGTTTTTTTCCCTGCAAACGGGTAAAATATTTAATGCTCCGGCACTTGCTTTCATCCCCTCAGCATTAATTAGGGCAGAACCTTTTTGAGGAATTATTATCGCATCGGCTCCGGCACATTCAGCTGTTCTTGCCAGGGCGCCCATATTCCTTACATCGGTAATTTCATCCAATATAAGTATAAGAGGTATTTTTCCTTTTTCAAACAGAAAAGGAAGTATGTCTTCAATTTTTTGATATGCAATTTCAGATACATAGGCTACCACCCCCTGATGGTTTTTGGAGGTGATTCTTTTCAGTTTTTCAAGCGGAACATATTGGTATTGTATATTGTTTTCTCTTATCAAACGTTGAAGATCTTTTGCCACTGCGCTTGTAAGATTGGTCTGAATAAAGACCTTTTCGATCTCTTTTCCGCTCTCGATTGCTTCAATAACAGGCCTTAAACCGAATATGAAATTGTCTTTTGATTGTTGCATTGCTTGAAATAAAACACAAAGTAAGCAATAAATGGGCAAACTAGGGATAGTCTATCGAGATCACATTTTTGCAATTTTATAAGGGAAAATGTGTTTTTATTGAAATATTGAGAGGTGGAATGCAATAAATTTCCCGGAATTTCCTTGAAATATGATTGATCAATTTATCGTAGTAAGGGCTAATAACATATATCATTTGATGATTTTTTCCCTTTCAAGATTTACTCATTGGGAAAAGTAGATGACTTTGTATAATTATGTGGCTGAAAAGCAGCTATCATGATTACAAAAAGTAATAAATTCGCAATCTTTGAAGAAAATATTTAAAAAGCCTAAGGAATTTTAAAAAATTATGAGGTTAAAATGGGGTTATTATCTATTCATTATGAAGCCTTTTCTGAATAAATATTTAAGCTCCACCCAACGTTTATAAAATACGATTCGTTATTGCTCTTGAGTGTAATATGAAAATCAAAAAAGAACCTAAAAATTTGTTACTTGGCCTTATGTTACAATTATTTACTAACTTTGAGCGTGCAATTGATAAAAATATTTTAATAAATCGATCTCCTTTAAAAGAAACTTATTAAAGCATAACTTAATCCTCCGGAAATGAAAAAAGCATTACTTCTGCTAATAATATTCTTTGCATTTGGGAACGTTGCCATTGTTAAAGCACAATGCTATGGTAATGTTGTTTATGATCAGACTGCTTCTCCTACACCTACCAGTTCAAGCAGCAATTCCTTTACCATTAGTACTACCCATTGTAATGAACTTATTATGATATCTTATGATGGTTTTGATTTTGGTAGTACAACAGGAACAGGACCTATTACAGTTGACGGTAATCCGGCGACTTATTTAAATACTTCATCTGAATCTCAGGGAGGAATATATGTGGTTGCTTCTGAAACGTATGCTTATTTAGCCCCTGCTATAGGTTCACATACCATATTGGTTAACGAAAATGGCTATTCTGCTACTAGCGGATATGATATAAACTTTGCTGCTGATTTTTATGCCATTAATACGGTCAATCCTCTCACTGTAGCCAGTCTTACTTCTGCGATAAAAGGAGTTCCTTGTGCTAGTAATGGACCTATTACCGGTAATATAAATACTACGATACCAAATTCAATGATTTACTCGAATACTTGCTATAATGATGTAACAAGTTCAGCGGATCCGATTACTTGGATTAACGCTAATTTTTTAGGCGATAACCATGGAGGAGATGGAATTGAAGCAGCAGATGCGTATACCTCTGCCACTGCTCCCGGCCCATATGCTATTACAGCTACAAACTCTAGTAATAGCAGCTATTGCACCGGAATAACAATGGTTTTAGTTGCAATACCACCTCCTCTTTGCGGAAATCCGTTAACTGCTACGGATATTGCTGTGCAACCTGCATGCGGTGGTAATAATGGCAGTATTACTGTTAATGCATCCGGAGGCTACGGTCCTTATACATATACATGGTCACCTAATATAAATACTACTAATATAGCTACAGGATTAAGTGCCGGTACGTATAGTATAATTGTAAGTGATGCAAACTGTAATGTCTGTAACCCTGATCCGCTTATTGTTATTCTTACAGGTCCAGTTCTTACAATTGCGGCTAATGTTAACTCAAACGATCTTTGTTTTGGAAATTGTAACGGTTCTGCAACTTGTACTTTTACAAGTGCGTCAACTCCATTTACCTATGCCTGGACACCCAGCGGCGGAAGCAATGCTACAGCTACCGGTTTATGTGCCGGAAACTATACTGTCACCGCAACCGACCATAATGGATGTAGTAAAACGGCCACCATTACAATAACGCAACCAACGCAACTTACAGCTAATACGGTAGGAACAAACGTCCTCTGTTTCGGGGGAACAGGAAGTATTGCAGCAGCTGCTACCGGTGGAACTGTGCCGTATACGTATGATTGGGCACCTGCAGGTGGAACATCTGCCACGGCGACAGGAATAACTGCAGGTTCATATACTGTGACAGTTACCGATAATAACGGATGTACAGCTACAGCATCTTCCACTATTACACAGCCAACAGTTCTTGCTGTAAGCTTAACTGGTCCACAAACGATCTGCTCAAATACGATAGGAACACTTACTGCAACGGTGAGTGGTGGAAGTGTGCCTTATACCTATGCATGGAGTTCAGGTATTACATCAACCACAAGCACGGCCAAAATTACTCCAGTTGTAGCTCAAACATATACTGTCAACATTACTGATAAGAATGGTTGTACAACCAGTGCGCAGATATTTGTCACCTTAGGTCCCCCTATATTTGTTTCAATAACTGGTGGCACCTACATGTGTAGTGGTATGTCTACCACGCTTTGTGCAAGTGCTACAGGTGGAACAGGTGGAATTACTTTCCAATGGACTCCTGGGAATGTTACTACGCCTTGTGTGACAGTATTGCCAACTGCAACTACAACATATACAGTAGCCGTAAGTGATACTTGCGGTACAACTACTACAGCATCAGTTACTGTTAATATTAATCCGGCTCCTAACGTGGCTTTTGGTGCTGATCTATATCAGGGATGTGCGCCACTGTGCATACAGTTCTATAATACTACTACTCTTTCTCAAGGAGGTGCAGCAACGTATTTATGGGATTTTGGAGATGGAGATACTACCCATCATATTAACCCTATTTACTGTTATCCAAACAGTGGAACTTATGCCGTAACTCTTACCGTAACATCTGACAGTGGTTGCAGTGCTACTTTGAAGAAACCGAATTTGATAACCGCCTTCACTCATCCTATTGCTGCCTTCACTACCTCTCCATACCCGGTTACTATTCTGGCACCTACCGTTCAATTTACAGATGCCAGTACAGATCCGAATGGACTGATTAGTTGGTTCTGGAATTTTGGTGATGAAACGGATTCGACCAGTTATGCGGAAAATCCTACTCACACCTATCAGGATACCGGCAAATATTGTGCTAGTTTAGTTGTTATGAATACCCATGGATGTACAGATACAGCAACGAACTGCCTCATTGTTGATCCTATATTCAACTTATATATTCCATCTGCATTCTCTCCTAATGGAGATAGTAAGAACCCTACATTTGAACCTAAAGGGCAGTATATAAAGAGTTTTGAAATGTATATTTTCGATCGTTGGGGAATGTTACTATGCCATACTACCGATATTAAAACCGGTTGGAATGGAACAGTAAGCGGGGGCTCAACCGTTGCACAGGAAGATACTTACATATATAAGATACTTGTTACAGATTCGCGGAATAAACAGCATTCTTATGTTGGAAATGTAACACTTGTAAGGTAGAAGTAAATAATAAAACCAATAGTTTAAACCCCGCTCAAAGCGGGGTTTAATGTTTTAACAACCATATGCATTTCAAAAACATAACACTCGATGAGTTCTCTGTAATAGGAATTTCAGTAAGAACTACTAATAAGAATGGCCAATCGCAAAAAGACATTGGTGAATTATGGTCTCGGTTTATGCAGGGAAATATCAGCGCGCAAATTTCCAATAAGCTAAGCGATAACCTATATTGTATTTATACAGAGTATGAAAGTGACTACCAGGGTGCATACACAACTATTCTGGGATATAAAGTAAGCACTATTGGAAATTTATCTGATGGTTTGATTGGTAAAAATATTCCAAACTCAAGATATAGAATGTATTTATCAGAAGGCGTATTGCCTCAGAGCATAATGAAAACATGGAGCCATATTTGGGAAAGCGACATTGATAGAAAATACCTTGCCGATTTTGATGTGTATACTCCCAATGCTTTCAGTTCGGAGAGCCCGATAGTGGAAACGTACTTATCAGTCTAGTTTCTACTTCAAAATTGTTTCTACAGCCCAAAGAGCCGTGATGCTGATAAAGATCCATAAAAGGACACCTTGCAATAAAGGTTTATAGCCTACCGATTTAAGCATTTTATAGGATGATCCCGCTCCTATTAAGAATAAAGTAAGAGTTAATCCACTTTTGGCTGCTGCTGTTAAGTATGGTATTGCAGGAGAAATAAAAGGGACATAAGTTCCGATTATCATAGCAAGGATAAAATAAAGGATAAAATATGGAATCTTGATTTTAGCTGGCCTTTTCTGGAAAATGATGGAGGTTGCGATGGCAAGTGGCACTATCCAAAGGGCTCGTACTAATTTAACAGTTGTTGCAACTTGCAATGCTTCAGGGCCATATTTACTGGATGCGCCTACCACTGAACTTGTGTCGTGAATAGCAATGGCACTCCATACACCAAATTGATGCTGGCTTAGATTCAATGCATGTCCTATAACGGGAAAGATAAATAAGGCAATAGAATTAAGTATAAAAACAGTACCCAGAGCAACCGATGTTTGTTTTTCTTCCGTGTTCAGTACTTTTGATATGGCTGCAATAGCACTTCCCCCGCAAATAGCGGTGCCTGATGAAATCAGATGAGAAGTTTTCGGGTCAATTTTAAATGCCCTGCCTAATAAATAACCCAACAGTAATGTTACCAATATGGAAACAGCAGCAAATAGAATACCTTCTTTTCCGGCGTTAATGGCAGTAATACAATTCATGCCAAAACCTAAGCCTACTACCGATACCTGTAGTAGGAGTTGAGTTGCTTTATGGTTATATTCCCGGAATGGATGTCCCGTGGTCTGAGCTAGAATCAATCCAATTAAAAGGGCTATGGGTGGGGTTAATAGGGGGGTGAGGCAAAGTATTGCCGCAGTAATAAATACAATCTTAGAGATCAGGGGGTTCTTTTCAGAAAATGATCGGATATTTTCTTGCGTGCTTTCTGACATGTCTGTTTTGGTGGCGCAAAAGTAGGAGAATTTACGTACGATTTGCATCCCTTAGCGAAAACCCTAACTTTGCATCTCAGAAAAAATACCAATATGGAAATAGACCTTAGAAGTGATACAGTAACACGCCCAACTCCGGCCATGCTAAAATATATGTTCAATGCCCGGGTAGGAGACGATGTGTTTAATGAAGATCCCACTATAAAAGAGCTAGAAAAGAAAGCAGCTGCTATTTTTGGAAAGGAAGCTGGCCTATATTGCCCCTCGGGTACCATGACAAATCAAATCGCTATTAAAGTGCATACCCAGCCGGGAGATGAATTATTATGTGATGTTACAGCTCATGTATACAACTATGAAGGTGGAGGAATATCTTTTAATTCTGGTGTGCAAGCAAAATTGATACCGGGAGATAATGGAAGATTTACGGCTAAGCAGGTAGAAGAACATCTTCATCCGGATGCAGATTGGCTGCCACGCACATCCCTTGTAACTATTGAAAACACTAGTAATAGGGGAGGAGGTACCTATTACCAGATTAAAAATGTAAAAGAGATTGGCCAAGTATGTAAAAGACATAAGCTGAACTTCCATTTGGATGGAGCCCGGATTTTTAATGCACTTGCCGAAACGAAGGAAAATCCCAAGGAGTATGGCAAAACATGCGACTCCATTTCTATTTGCCTTTCTAAGGGATTAGGTGCACCTGTAGGCTCTGTATTGATTGGTAATGCAGAATTTATTGACAGAGCAAGAAGAATCAGAAAGCTTTTTGGAGGTGGTATGCGACAAGCGGGTTATCTTGCAGCTGCCGGTATTTATGCACTCGATAATAATATTAAAAGACTGAAGGAAGACCACCAAAGGGCGAAACACATGGCTAAGATACTTGTCAAGAAAAGTTATGTTAGCCATATACTTCCTGTAGAAACTAATATCATTATATTTTCGCTTGATAAATCCATGCCTGCAGAGAAGTTTACCAGTGCATTGAAAAAGGAAAATATATTGGTATCAACCATGGGTAATAATACACTGAGAATGGTTACCCACCTGGACTTTAATGATAAAATGATGAAAATAGTAGAAACAGCGTTAAATAAAATTAAGTAAAGTATGGCTTATACGTTTTATAATTCAGAGGTAATAAATATTATAGATGTTACTCCCCTTGTTAAAAGATTCTTCTTTCGAATACCGGAAATGGAAGTTTTCAATTTTGCACCCGGACAATTTGTGCAGTTGGATCTTCCGATAGAGTCAAAAATCAAAACACGCTCTTATTCCATAGCATCTGCACCGGAGGGAACGAATGTGGTTGAACTGGTTATCTCGCTTAATGCAGAAGGGTTGGGAACTCCTTATTTATTTAATGAAGTGAAGGTGGGCTCAACATTGCCATTATCGCAACCTGCAGGTAAGTTCATGAAGCCCCCTGTTTTAACAGATACCGATATTTGCCTTGTCTGTACTGGCACGGGTATAGCACCTTTTCGTTCTTTTTTGAAAGACTTAATACACAAAAATACTCCCCACAAAAAGATTGACTTGATTTTCGGTACCCGTTATGAAAAGGATGTCCTTTATATGCAGGAAATGGAAAAATTAAGTCAAACAATGCCTGACTTTAGTTTCACTACTGTTCTATCAAGGGAAGAAAATCCGAGCATTGGTAAAAAGGGATATGTACATCAAGTTTATCAGGAGTTATATGCTGACAAACGTCCTGCTAATTTTTATTTGTGTGGTTGGAAAGTAATGATAAAAGAAGCCATACAAAATTTGCAGGATATGGGGTATGACAAGAAAGCAATTAAGTTTGAGTTATACGACTAGAGGAGTTTGCTCTTATTATTGTATTATCACTTTTTCCACTTTCTGAAAATTAGAATTGCCAATTCTAACTAGATAAGCACCGGTAGCTATTCCCGAGACATTAATTTTAGTAGTGATTTTATTGCTATTTGGCACAATCCATTCACTGCTTAATTGCTTGCCGTTCATATCAAAAAGATTAACCACCACTTTTTCGTGGGGAACTAATCCACTTGCATTTACTATCAGGTTATTACTGGACTGATAAGTAGAAATTTGTGCCGTATTAATTGATAAACCAGGGATTCCTGTGGGGGCAGTTAATCGGAACGAGAATATCCTTGTGTTGGCAGTATCACCGGTAGGGGAAACAACATATTGATTGGTATGCCAGAATGTGATACCATCGGGGTCAAGCCACGATTCAGAATAATCGCCCCATTGCTCTCCTATGGAATGTGTACCTATTGCTGCCGTCTGTTCAGCAAATGTCATAGTGCCTGGCGGGTCCGTTGAAAGACGTCCTGTATACCGAATGCCTGGATACAGATTAGTGGAGTTACAAACATTATAGGCAAGTGATATATCTCCGCTTAAATCCATGCAGATGCTTGCATTCCATCTGTTCACCGAATCTGAAGGACCGTATGTACCCTGCTGATAAATGCTCCACTTTTGTGATGTATCATTTTGGCGTAATTCATACCAACGTATTCCAGCGGTGGAGTTACCCAGGTTTATTGTGTTACACAATGCCACAGAGCTGTAGCCCGTAAAACGTATATAGGGTGCCCTGTATTGGAAAGGCCCGTTCAAGGCCCATACGCTGCTGCCTGGTTCGTTTATGGGCAAAAGGCTGCCACTAAAATTGGCATTATAGGGTTCAGTAGCTAATGAATCAGCAAAGGTTATAGTACATGTTTTATTTGTTGTATCCGTATTAAGCCGGTAAATCATTATGCTATTGGACGGATCTCCACAATTTAAATTCGTATTATATATAAGATAAGCCGGTGTGCCAAAAGGGGGCAAAGCTCCATCACAACTTAGTATGCGGGGTGATGCAGGTAGTTCTGTATTCTGGTTTACCTTCTTTTTATTAGGAAATTTCGCAATGATAATACCTGCATTCGGATCTCCGTTAAGCATTTTGTTTCTTTCTAGCACGGCCACTCCAACGGTATCTACTACCATATTCCGGTAGGTTACATAATAACCATCGGTCCAGATAGAATACTTAGGGAAGTCGGGCATCACCGGGAAAACAAAAGAATATACATAATAGGATCCGGTAGGATCGGGACTTGTGGATACAGCCACGGTGAGTCCCATTGAAGCTTCTGAAACATTAGAAACGATCCATCGGTCAGCAAATTTGTCATACATAACAATAGGGTCATCGTAACAGGTACCGCCTAAGGCAGTCATATCTGTTTTCAGGAGTAGGTTTCCTCGCTTATCATATACATTAAAATTGCAGAGGTTAACACCTTGTACATAATTATTGGGACCTGCGGCTCCCGTAGCATCCGGACGTGTGTGATAATTTCCTCCTTCAAAATTCACAAGGGTAGTATCTAAAGGTCTTGCACCCGTCTGTCTTTGAACTATCGGGTCGATGGGAAAAGGTATTATAAATGGGTTCTTATTTACTATTTGATAATCTTCTATCTGCTCACCTAAGATCATGTTCGTGCTCGACATGCTTGCGGCCGAACCACATTCCCGTAAAGGTTTAGTGACACGAAAACTGGTACACTTGCTATAACTAGAAACGGAATTAGCTTGGGTTTTGGGAGATGATATCAGAGATTCTGATTGACCATACCCTAGCGTGGTAATACTTAAAAAAAGAAAGCTGGTAATTTTTCTTTTCATCCTTGATATAAAACCAAATCAAAGATAAGGAAATTTTCCGATAAAACAAGAGGTTGCGTAAAAACAGTACTTGTCTAGCTCTTATACAGCACATCCTTTACAGCCCTAACTGTTTTAGCTACATTAGGCAGAGCTAACTCAATCAGGTTGGGGGCGTAAGGTAGTGGCACATCAGCAGATACGACACGGCGTACTGGTGCATCCAGGTAATCGAATGCATCTTTCTGCACTTTAAATGCTACTTCTGTTGCAATAGAGCCAAGTGGCCACGCTTCTTCTACAATTACTAAACGGTTGGTCTTTTTAACGGAGTTGATCACAGTTGCATAATCAATAGGGCGTATGGTTCTAAGGTCAATAACTTCAGCAGAAATATTTTCCTTTTGCAATTCCACTGCGGCTGCAAGCGCCACTTTCATGATCCTTCCAAAAGATACAATGGTAACATCGGTACCTTCCCTTTTAATGTCTGCAACACCAATCGGGATAAGGTATTCCCCTTCCGGAATATCGCCTTTATCACCGTACATTTGTTCCGATTCCATAAAAACTACAGGGTCATTATCACGTATAGCTGATTTGAGCAATCCTTTTGCATCAAGTGGGTTAGATGGAACTATAACTTTCAGTCCAGCGCAATTAGCATACCAGCTGTCGAAGGCATTAGAGTGCTGTGCTGCAAGCATACCTGCGGATGCAGTCGGGCCACGGAATACAATAGGTACATTTATTTGCCCACCTGACATTTCCAGCATTTTAGAAGCTGAGTTTATCACCTGGTCAATAGCTACTAATGAAAAGTTGAAGGTCATGAATTCAATTACCGGACGTAAGCCATTCATAGCGGCACCTACACCAATGCCTGTAAAGCCAAGTTCGGCAATAGGCGTGTCAATTACCCTTCTGGCTCCGAATTCATCCAGCAAGCCCTGGCTCACCTTGTAGGCACCATTGTATTGGGCCACTTCTTCCCCCATCAGGAAAACGTTCTCGTCCCGTCTCATTTCTTCTGTCAGAGCCTCTCTTAAGGCTTCACGGAAAACTACATTCTTCATTGTGCTTTTTTATAGAGCGACAAAGATAGAAAACATGCAGATATGTCGGAAAGGATAAGAAATGAACCTTGTTTTATGTCCAAAAGCAAAAACCTATATGTTACACTTTTCCCTACTTTAAAAACTGTAACATAAGAGTGTTACTATCAGAAATTCAGTAGTTTATATTGAATATTGATTTTATGCCATTTGTAACATATAGAATTGTATTTTTTGTTGATACAAATGTGTGGCAAATGCCTGAAATTTATAATAACGGTGAGTATTTGTTTTATAGCACTATCTTAGTCGCGAATTATACCCCGGGTTAAAGGACGTGTTTAAAAAGATATTCAACATAATTAAGCTCTCTCTGAATGGAGTAGAACAGGACTATACTGCAGGTAGTATTCGTAAAGCAGTTATTTTGCTTGCTATTCCCATGATATTGGAATTAAGTCTCGAGAGTGTTTTCGCCTTGGTGGATATGTTTTTTGTGGGCAAACTGGGTAAAAACGCTATTGCAACTGTGGGGTTGACGGAATCTGTAATTACCCTGATTTATTCTATTGCCATTGGTTTAAGCACAGCAGCCACCGCCATTGTAGCGCGTAGAATTGGTGAAAAGAATCCCGAGGCAGGGGCTGTTGCCGGGGCCCAATCGTTGTTGATTTGTTTTGCTATTACAATTGTAATTAGCACCTTAGGAATGGTATTTGCCGGGAATATATTATCCCTGATGGGAGCAAATAGCACGGTAGTTCAGGATGGTGCCATCTTCACTCGTATCATGTTTGGAGGCAGTATGGCCATTATGTTATTGTTTTTAATTAATGGCATTTTCCGCGGGGCGGGAGATGCAGCCATAGCCATGAAAAGTTTATGGATTGCCAGTGGTATCAATATTATTCTTTGCCCTATTTTTATTTACTTATTCGGATTGAAAGGTGCTGCCATTGCTACTGTAATTGGTAGAAGCTCAGGTGTGCTTTACCAGTGTTACCGACTGTTTAATGGCAAGGGTATTTTAAAATTCAAGCGCCATCATTTCAAATTTGACATGAACATTATTAAATCGGTTATTAAAATAGCCTGGCCTGCTACTTTACAATTTATTATTGCCAGCGGCAGCTGGATTGCTTTGGCTCGTTTGGTAGCACAGACCAGCGGTACAGCAGCTTCTGCCGGATACCAGATAGCTATACGTTGTGTGGTGTTTTTCATTCTTCCCGCCTGGGGATTGAGCAATGCTGCTGCAACGCTTGTCGGGCAAAATCTTGGTGCCAAACAAGTGCAACGAGCAGAAGAAAGCGCCATGCTCACCGCCAAATACAATGCCTCATTTATGGCAGGTGTTATGATCCTGTTTTTGTTTTTTGCTCATCCAATCGTCAGTTTTTTTACGAAGGATGAAGCCATCATACAATATGGGGCTTTATCCTTGCAAATTTTTGGGGCCGGGTACATTTTTTATGGGATAGGTATGGTAATGACTCAGGCATTGAATGGAGCAGGAGATACCCGCACACCCACCATCATCAACTTTGTTTGTTTTTGGGTATTACAAATACCATTTGCTTATTTTTTAGCGAAAGGTTTGGATTTAAAAGCTACCGGTGCCTTTCTTGCAACTCCCATTGCAGAAAGCATTATTGCAGTAGTTGCTTTTTATTATTTTAAGAAAGGCAAATGGAAGGAGATGAAGGTGTAGGGGCTTGAAACAAAATCTCTTATATTTGTTTAGTAATAACGAATAATGAGATACAGGCAGTTTCTAATTTTTATTTCCGTCCTTTTAGTTTTTTTATCTTGCCGCACAAATAGTAAAACGGGTGAAGCAAATATTTCAAATTTGACTATTCACAAAGATTCAATTTTAGCTAATTCTGGAATAAGCAACCCCCAAAAAACTATAAATCCTTTCGGGCAAAAGGAATTGACAGTATTTAAATTACAGGCAGATTCCATTATTACGTCATCCGCACACAAAAAGAAACTAACCTATATTTTAAAAGTTGATACTTTATTTGGGGCTAAAGCCAAGAATACATTTTTGGGAGATTACATTGATTCTGATAGTTTGTCTAAAGCAATAGATATGCAATTTTCTTTGCCTTCGCCCAACAAATTGTATTCATTTGATTTCTTAATTTATTTCTATTCTTCCGATTCTACAGCGTACTATGCGTTCAATAGGTTTGCTAAAATATATGACACTTTTAAAATGGAACAAAATCCTATCGATGGTTATATATTTCGTATTAATAATAAACTCTATTACTTAAACACTCCAAATTCTTTAGCAAGCCGATATTCATCACGTGCCTTGATAACGGTCTTGAATAAACTAATAAAATCAAATTATCCTTTTCCTACTGATACATTAGAAAATCACTTACCCAGAAAAAGAGGGTAATAGGCAAATTCCTAATTACCCCTACTCCTCCAAATAATCCAAGTCCTTGTTATAGGTTTCTTTTAATTTGTAAAGGGCAAAAAAACCAAGGCCAATAGATACTACTCCGACAATTATAGCGGCATTCCACATACCTAATGAGGTTGTTTTAAGAATGCCAAATACCACTGAAACTCCAATAAACGAACCCCTCACAAAATTGGGTACGGTGGTAGTTACTGTTGCTCTTAAATTGGTTCCGAATTGTTCTGAGGCAACGGTAATAAAGACGGTCCAGTAGCCCTGGGTTATACCTAACAACAATATGATGGTGTAAAAGGCAAATGAGCTAAATCCGAAAGATGAAAAATAAATACCAGCCACTACCACCATACCGCACATGGCAATCATCAGTGATTTTTTACGCGATTTTAAATACTGGCTTATCACTCCCCATAAAAGGCTACCAATAGATGCTCCTATATAGTGGAACATAATAGCTTGTCCTGCGACAATAGTACCTTGAATATGGAAAACCTTTTGGGCAAACTCAGTCGAGAAATTAACCAGCAGTCCTATTATATACCAAACCGGAAGGCCGAGAAATATGCAATACAGATATTTTAAAAAGCGTTCTTTGTTTGTAAACAGACTGAAAAAATTTCCTTTTACAGTTTCTACCGCTTTTATTTTATTGAACATACCAGATTCCCTTACCAAAATCCGCAGGGCAAGCAATGCAAGTCCTAATACTCCGCCTACTATATAAGCACTTTGCCAGTTGAAAGTAATGGATACTATATATGCCAATACAGCTCCTAATACTCCTACAAATCCTACTATGGTAGTTCCATACCCGCGGTTTTTGGTCGTCATTATTTCCGAAACCAACGTAATTCCTAATCCAAGTTCGCCTGCCAAGCCAAAACCGGCTACAAAGCGCAATATCACATATTGGGTATAATCTACCAC
>Ga0206833_1124_pt3 | contig 16672 bp, 16 predicted proteins | sample Alteio_BWOrgCont_32_FD_152891 | JGI IMG/M metagenome (GOLD analysis project Ga0206833, IMG submission 152891) | Enriched cells from forest soil in Barre Woods Harvard Forest LTER site, Petersham, Massachusetts, United States -... | ecosystem: Environmental > Terrestrial > Soil > Temperate forest >... | reverse complement strand
CTGCAAAGCTATATTACTTATAAGTTAAACCAGAAATGGCAATTGGAAATGCTGGGCATCGTTTCGGCAACCAGGTTTTCATTCATCCCGGAATCGGCGCAATTAACATCAGCTGTTTTTTCTCCGCTTTATACAGAAGACCTTGCTTTGAATATTAATTTTCAGGGACAGGAAAAAGATAGTTACAATACAAACCTTATTGGCTTCAGCGCTATCAATCAACCCAACAAAAAATTAAGGCTGAAATGGATGGCAGGTTATTTTAATGATGATGAAAAAGAAAATATGGATATCGGTGCAAGCTATTTATTTGGCGAAAGGGATTTTGATATCAACAGCAGTACTTATGGACAAATTGTAAACCCGCTCGGGGCGGGCTTTTATCAAAATTATAAACGCGATGCTTTAAATATTAATGATTGGAACCTAAGCCACAAAGGCAGCCTGGAAGAAGGCAAACATTTTATACAATGGGGCGTTGCTTTTGAAGAAACAAAGATCAACGATAAATTGTATGAATGGGAATTTCAGGACAGCGCCGGATATTCATTACCAACAACAACGCCCGGACAACTGAGTAGTTTTTTAAATTCAACTGCTGATCTTTCTATACAAAAATACAGTGGCTTTCTGCAGGATAATATCAATTTATCTGATACCAATAAAGATGTGATATTGCAGGCTGGCCTTCGTTATAATTACAATTCATTAAATAAAGAATTTTTTGTAAGCCCGCGTTTGCAATTAAGCATAAAGCCAAAGTGGAACAAGGATATGATATTTAAATTTGCAGCGGGCTCTTATAATCAACCACCTTTTTACCGCGAGTTAAGAAGATATGATGGCACATTGGATACAGGTATAAAATCGCAAAAAAGTTTTCAGTTAGTGGCTGGTATGGATTACAATTTCAAATCAACCGGCAGGCCTTTTCGTATGACGACTGAGGCTTACTATAAAAATATGTGGGATGTAAATCCGTATGATATAAGCAATGTAAGCATCCAGTATTTTGGCACCAATGCTGCAAAAGCTTATGCTTATGGATTAGAAACACGTTTTTACGGCGAGCTGATAAAAGATGCGGAAAGCTGGTTAAGTATCGGCTTAATGCATACAATGGAAAACATTGATAATTTTTATTATTATAATTATACCAATGCCGAAGGCCAGGTTATTACTGCACAAACAACAGATCAAAAAGTTACAGATAGCATACGCCAGAATGTAGGCTGGATAAGGCGTCCGACGGATCGCTTATTAACAGTCGGATTATTTTTACAGGATTTATTTTAGTAAGCCCAACTTCTCTTCGGTCCCTGTCTTTACTGCCATTTACAGTTACGGTATCTAATATTTTATTATTTTTTTCTAAACGGATAATAACATTGTCTTCTTCACCTTCACTCATTAAATCAAAAGTCTTTCTTATTTCTTTGTAGCCGGTGTATGTAAAAATAAGTGCAAAGCCTTTTTCGGCAGGTACATTAATTTTAAAATAGCCACTGTCATTGGTCATAGTGCCTTTTATTTTACCAAGAATGATAACAGATACTTGCGGCATAGGGTTTTCATTTTCATCAATAACCTGTCCGCTTATAATAGCTGATTTTTTCTGTGCAGAAGTATGTAAAAAAAAGCAAGGATAATACAAAGGCGGTGAGCACTCTCATGGCATGAAGATAAATATTTTATTGTTTTCTTAGCTAATGCTGTATAATTTGAAGGCAAGTTTTTATTTTTGAAAAAATGAATGAATTGAAAAAAACTTTTTTGTTTTTGGTGTTAACAATTTTGTTGTTTGGTTGCGGGGCAAATACTTCTAAAAAAGAGGATGGCTCAGTTGTAAAAACGGATAGCACGGGTTATGTTGGTATAACTGATCTGTCTTCCACAAAATCGATCTATACTTTATTATGCCAGGACTGGAGTTACAAAGATGATGCAGATGAAGTAGATAGTTCTGACGGGGCCGGTGATTTAGATATTCCTTATCGCAGCTTTTCTTTTTTTTCTGATTCAACAGTTGTAAAAAATCCGCGAGGCGAAATACAATTTGGCAAATGGATATTTAATAATGCAGATAAAACCATCAGCATAAAATATAAAGATGGCAAAACAGAAAAATATAAAATAAGGGCGATTGGCGTTAATGATATGACATTAACAAAAAATGGCGAAGACAAAGAAAAAATATTATTAATAGCTGATGGAAAACAGGAACAAAATTATACTGACAACCCTTTTTATATTTCAAATAATTACTGGCGCATAAAACCAAAACAACCAGAATCGGACGCTGCGATCAAAGAAAGGCTGCGGCAATGTATCCGTTTTTATGTTTTATATTTTAAGGATAATATAAAACGCGATGCAACATCTATTTCATTTTATGGCTTGCCATCCTGCTTTGCCTGGTACACAGGCGGTATCTCAATAGTAAATGAAGAAAAACTAAAAGCAGCCTGGATGAATATTTTTTATAATCAGCAGCAGGCTTTAAATGCACGTGAAATAATGGAAAGCCTTATCAGTAAACAATATAATTGGGATACTACGCAAACAAACTGGGTAAGACAAACAACGCCAGTACTACAACAAATGTGTGATTCGCTTAAATAGCTTTTAACGCAGCAATAGTAGCTTTTGGATCAGCAGAATTGAAAACCGTATTTCCAGCAACCAATACATCTGCGCCGGCATCAATAATAGCTTTGGCATTTTTTAAAGTAACGCCGCCATCTACTTCTATTTTAACGTGCAGGTTATTTTCGTTTATGCGTTGCCGTAACTGCTTTGTTTTTTTATAGGTATGTTCAATAAATGTTTGTCCGCCAAAACCCGGGTTTACACTCATTATTAAAACAACATCAATATCTGCTAAAATATCCTGCAAAGATTCTATTGGTGTGTGAGGATTAATGGCAACGCCCGCTTTCATACCAAGGTTTTTTATTTGCTGGATATTGCGATGCAAATGCGTACACGCTTCAGCATGCACCGTTAAAATATCAGCGCCTGCATTTTTAAAAGCCTCAGCATATTTTTCCGGCGACGAGATCATTAAATGCACATCACAAACTTTAGTGGTGGCTTTGCGGATAAAATTTATGATCATCGGCCCAAAGCTGATATTTGGTACAAAATGCCCGTCCATCACATCCAGGTGAAACCAGTCTGCCTGGCTTTCATTCAGCATTTTACAATCTTCTTCCAGCTTTAAAAAGTTGGCAGATAATAATGACGGAGCTATAATGGGCATAGTAATTTTTTTGCAAGATAAGAATAAGCATCAACTGAAAGCTATTGTGCGCCTAACTTTGTTAGTGCATCTTTTGCTTCAATATAATTTTTATCAATTTGTAAAGCGGCCTGGTAATTTTTTATGGCTTCATCTTTGTTCCCCAGTTTTTCATTACAACGGCCCATCCAGTAATAGGCTTCATCAAAAGTATTTTCTACGGTAAGTACTTTTGATAATACATCCAATGCATCATTGTATTTGCCCATATTATAAAGGCAAATAGCTTTCTCGCGGTACGCGAATACAAAAGTATAATCAATAGAAATGCAGGTATCAAAATAGCTGATTGCTTTTATATTATCGCCTGTGCTGCTATAATATAAACCTTTAATAAAAAGCGATTGTTTTTGTTCATCCGATTTTGGGTTTTTAACCAAAGCATCTGCCATTGTTAAAGCCGAAGGGTTTTTTGTTTGAGCATACAAGCTGCCAAGTGTCATTATATATTCAGGTTCGGGGTTTAAAAAAACTGCTTTTTCAAATGATTTTATTGCATCGACAGTATCTGTAGTTTCAAAAAACAAGGTGCCTTTTATGTCCCATAAGCGTGCGTTTAGGCTGTCTTTTTTTAATGCAGCATCTGTTACATCCTGGGCTTTGTTATAGTTATTGTTGTCACGGAAATATTGTATCAGGTTTTCTCTTAATAATAATGAGTCAGGAAATTTATCAATCTGCGCCTGTAACTGTGTTTCTTCATTCAAAACCGGAGGCTGATCATTATTAGCCTGATTATTGCAGGATATAAAAAACAGCATCAGTAATAAAGCGGAATATAAAATCGTTTTTAGCATAAAATATTATATCATTGCAAAATTAAGGGCTTAGGTTTACCATTTTTGCAACAAAGCTTCCTTTCTGCCTGATTATATAAAATTTACAGTCTATAAAATTAGTTGTATACGAAAAATAAGTAATTAAATTTGACACAAAAAAACACCGGCGATGTTTGGAATTGATATTTTTAGTACACAATTTGTTTTCTTTTGGGCGATACTGGCTTTAGTAAATGCGGGGCTTGCGCAATCTAAAAACAAAGATGGATTAACATGGTTTGTGGTATCCATTATTTTCGGTCCTCTTGCAACATTGTTTATAGTTGTAAGTAAAAAAAACGAAGAAGAAATATAATTTTATCTCGGTAATTCAATCACTTCGCAATCTTTTATATTTTCAGTATCAATTGTAAAACGCACAAGCGTGCTCACTTTATGCCAGCCATGTTTTCCGGCTGCGCCGGGATTAATATGTAAACATTGAAGCTTATCATCGTACATTATTTTTAAAATATGCGAATGCCCGCTGATGAATAATTTGGTGGGATGAAGAAATAATTCTTTTTTTACTTCAGCAGTATATTTTGGTGGATAACCTCCAATGTGTTTCATATAAACTTCTACACCTTCACATTTCCAGCGGAGAGTTTCGGGATAAAAACTTCTCACATCAAATCCATCTATATTACCATAAACACCTTTTAATGGTTTAAATGATTTTAATGTATCAGCAATTTCAATAGTGCCAAAATCGCCGGCATGCCATACTTCATCACATTGTTTAAAATGCTCAAATACACTTTCATCTAAAAAACTATGTGTGTCTGAAATCAACCCGATCCTTGTCAATTTATTTTATTTAGATATAAATGTAAGAAGACGAAATTTATAATTAAATAACTAACTCTTTAGCCATAGACGATTTTTATTTCATAAAAATTATTATATTGGCACTATAAAAAAAGCTGTATGATAAAATTCAATGAAATTAAAGTAGGGGATTATTTAATTGCCGATAACGATGGCGATAAAAAACAAGGTGAAGTGACCGATATTAACGGTGATGAAAAACAAATTTGCGTAGATACCGGCGCGCAGGAATTCTGGTACGAGCTTGACCAGCTTTTTCCTATTCCGTTAGATGAAAGCCAATTGCTTAAACTAAAGTTCCATAGAGAAGCGATGCCGGATGGTTCGGTTAAATATCTTAAAGGCGCGTTCCGCATATTGCTTCCGGCAAAGGATGATTTTTCTCATTTTGAAATATGGTATCGCGATGAGAAAAGGCATATCCTGCAACCGATTTTTGTAAACGACCTTCAAAACCATTTTTATGAAATGACGAAAGTGCATTTGAATGATGAATCGTTCGGTTAATTTTGCCTCGTTTCATACTTTTCAGAAAATCTTACAAAACATTTTTAGCTCAAAAACCGGAAAATTTTGCCCTTGATACTAGGTTATTAAGGTTCAAAACTGGTTTTTGTAGATAAAAACAGGCTTTTGTGGCTAAATATCTATGATTTTTTGTAATAATTTAATTATTACTCTTATCTTTGCGCTCCCAAAAATATATGGCTAAGCAGGCACTCATTAAACAAGACGGTACAATTTTAGAAGCGCTAAGCAATGCTATGTTTAAAGTAAAGTTGGAAAACGGGCATGAAATACTGGCAACTATTTCAGGAAAAATGAGGATGCATTATATAAGAATATTGCCGGGCGATAAAGTTGGTGTGGAAATGAGCCCTTATGATTTAACTCGGGGAAGGATTATTTTCAGGTACAAATAATATGCAGCTTTTGGCTGTTAGTTTTAATAGATAAAAATTAATAAAATGAAGGTTAGAGCTTCAATAAAGAAAAGAAGTGTTGATTGTAAGATCGTGCGGAGAAAAGGCAAGTTGTATGTAATCAACAAAAAGAACCCACGCTTTAAACAAAGGCAGGGATAATCAATTTAAAATTTTAAAATTTAATATTTAATATGGCTCGTATTGCCGGTATAGATTTACCAAAAAATAAAAGAGGAGAAATTGGGCTTACCTATATATATGGTATCGGACGTTCTACTGCTCAATACATTTTAAACAAAGCTGAGATCAGCCTTGATAAAAAAGTAAATCAGTGGAATGATGATGAGCAGACTGCCATCCGTAATATAATCAACAATGAGTTTAAAACTGAAGGTGCTTTGCGCAGTGAAGTGCAGGTAAACATTAAACGTTTACTGGATATCGCTTGCTACCGTGGTTTACGCCATCGTAAAGGCTTGCCTGTTCGCGGACAACGTACACGTACCAACAGCCGTACACGTAAAGGAAAACGTAAGACAGTTGCAGGTAAAAAGAAAGTAGCCGCTAAAAAATAATTAGTTGATCAGTCAATGTATAATTGGCTGATCTTTTAATATAAGACTTATTTTTTTGAATCAACACCAGATAGCTTTATAAGTCAGCAGGAGGTTAGGTTCATCACGACGAAAGCGTGAATAATTTTTAAAGATTACCTATTAAAGTTTTTATGGCAAAAGCACAGAACAATCAAAAAACATCTTCTAAAAAAAGAGTTGTAAAAGTAGATAGCCACGGCGATGCTCATGTTACAGCAAGTTTCAACAACATCATCATTAGTTTAACCAATAAGCAAGGTCAGGTAATTTCCTGGTCAAGCGCTGGTAAAATGGGTTTTAAAGGAAGTAAGAAAAATACTCCTTATGCAGCCCAGATGGCTTCTTCAGATGCAGCAAGAGTTGCTCTGGATGCAGGTTTAAAAAGAGTAGATGTATTTGTAAAAGGGCCAGGTTCAGGACGTGAAAGCGCTATCAGGGCTTTGTCTCAGTCAGGTATTGAAGTGGTGATGATCAAAGACGTTACGCCATTGCCACACAATGGTTGCCGTCCGCCAAAGAAAAGAAGAGTTTAATAGATTTCGGATTTGCGATTTTGGATTTATGATTTTTAAATCATTAATCACACATCAAAAATCATAAATCAAAACATATTGATAAAGCCAGAATTTATCATTTAAAAAAGGGTTCAGTAATTAATTTTTTACGATTTTTTACCGATTACTGAGCCGAATTCTAAAAAAATCGAAATGAAAAATTTAATATGGCAAGGTACACAGGACCAAAAACAAAAATCTCCAGGATTTTTGGAGAACCTATTACAGGTAACGGCAAGTGGTTAACTAAAAACAGTAACCCTCCGGGCATGCATGGCGCAACACGCAAACGTAAAACGTTAGGCGAATATGCATTACAGTTACGTGAAAAGCAAAAAGCTAAATACACGTACGGATTGCTGGAAAAACAATTTCGTAAAACTTTTGATGAAGCTGCAAGGCAAAAAGGTGTTACCGGCGAAAATCTGATTAAATTATTAGAAGCTCGTTTGGATAATACTGTTTTCCGTATGGGGATTGCTCCAAGCCGCCAGGCTGCGCGCCAGTTGGTATCGCACAAACATGTTACAGTTAATGGTGAAGTAGTGAACATTCCTTCGTTTTCTTTAAAACCAGGCGATTCTATTGCTTTCAAAAATAAGAGTGCAGTAAATGCTACGCTTACCGGCAATATCCGCCCGAAGAATACAAAATTCAACTGGGTAGAATTTAACCAAACTGAATTAAAAGGTACATTTATTGCTTATCCTGAAAGGGAAAGCGTTCCTGAAAATATTAAGGAACAATTGATTGTGGAATTGTACTCTAAATAAGAGTAATGTTGAATAGTACTGAAAAGGTACAAGAGAGTGACACAACGATGTTGATTAGTATTACAGGAGCTGGTAACATAAATAAATTAAAAACTTAAAAATCAAAATACATATGGGTATTTTAAATTTTGTTAAACCCGATAAAATAGTACTTCAGAAAGCAAACGATTTTGAAGCATTATTTGAATTTCGTCCGCTTGAACCAGGTTATGGTGTAACCATTGGTAATGCCCTTCGCAGGGTATTATTGAATTCACTGGAAGGCTATGCGATCATCGGTATTAACATCGGCGGCGCAGACCATGAGTTTGCTACGCTTAAAGGTATTACTGAAGATGTAACAGAAATAATCCTTAACCTTAAACAGGTTAGGTTTAAAAAGAAAGCAGACCATGAGATCAATACAGAAAAGATCACGCTTTCTATTAAAAATAAAACTGAATTCACGGCAGGAATGATTGGTGAAGCATCTCCTTCTTTTGAAGTGATGAACCCTGAACTGGTTATTTGTGTAATGGACAGCAGTGCTAAACTGGACATTGAAATAACTGTTGGCAAAGGACGTGGTTATGTGCCTGCTGAAGAAAATAAAGAAAGGAGCTCGCATTTTGGATATATAGCTGTTGATGCTATTTATACTCCTATCAAAAATGTAAAGTACAGTATTGAAAATACGCGTGTTGAACAACGCACGGATTTTGAAAAACTGATCATGGAAGTTATTACTGATGGAACGATTCATCCGGAAGAAGCTGTTAAACAAGCGTCTCGGATATTGATCCAGCATTTAATGATCATCACTGATGAGAACATTACTTTTGATACGAAAGAAGATAAAAAAGAAGATTTAGTTGATGAACAAACTTTGCAACTGCGTAAAGTATTGAAAACACCTTTGGAAGATCTAGACCTTTCAGTACGTGCATTCAATTGCTTAAAAGCTGCTAAGATCAATTCATTAAGCGAACTGGTTCAATACGAACAGGAAGACCTGATGAAATTCAGGAACTTTGGTCAAAAATCTTTAAGTGAAATTGAACAGGTGTTGAACGAAAGAGGCTTAGGTTTCGGAATGGATCTGAGCAAGTTGAAACTGGATGATGAGTAAATCATAAAATACAAAATCCAAATAGCAAAATCCAAAATTGGAAATTGTTGTTTGGATTTTGAAATTTAATAATCACCTTGTAATTCCTGACACGGTACAAGGTTAAAAACAAAACGTCATGCGTCACGGAGACAAACAAAACAATTTAAGCAGGACAGCTTCTCACAGAAAAGCCCTGTTAAGCAATTTAGCTATACAGTTAATTGCGCACAAACGTATCACTACTACATTGGCTAAGGCAAAGGCTTTGCGCACTTTCATCGAGCCATTAATTACCAAAACTAAAAAGACGGAAACCAAAGAAGCTATCAGCCACAACCACCGTTTGGTATTCAGTTATCTGAATGACAAACAAGCTGTAAAAGAATTATTTACAGTGGTTGCACCAAAAGTAGCAAGCCGTCCGGGTGGTTACACACGTATCCTTAAATTAGGAAAACGTATTGGTGATAATGCAGAAGTTGCAATGATTGAGTTGGTTGATTTCAACGAAATATACGGTAAAGGAATTGTAGCCGCTGCTGCTGCTGAACCTGTTAAGAAAACAAGGCGTGCTGGTAGCAAAAAGAAAACTGCCGATACTACTGCGGTTGAAGAAGCTGAAGTGGTTGAAACTCCGGAAGCTGTTGCTCCTGCTGAAACGACAGAAGCAGCTCCTAAAAAAGCAACTAAGAAAAAAACAAAAGAATAAGTTGAATAATTTATTTTATATAAAAGCTCCGGTATTATTGCCGGAGCTTTTTTTAAATAATAGGTTTTAAGTATTAAGATTTCTTTGTGTCCTGGCTGAGTGCTGCTATTGAACATTGTTGTGTCACTCACTTGTACGGCATACCATTATTCAACAAAACCCAAACAACAAATACCCATGTTCAACTTTGGAATTTGTTATTTGTATTTTGGAATTTAAATTTTGTGCAAAATTTATTTGCTAAATAACTAATTGAATTCTTTTCTTTGCAAAACTTTTCTACAATAATGTCATTAACTTCTCCTTCAAAAAAGCCGGCAATTTTATTATTAGAAGATGGAACTGTTTTCCACGGACACTCGTTTGGCAAAACAGGGACCACTACCGGCGAAATATGTTTCAACACCGGCATGACCGGCTACCAGGAAGTATTTACCGACCCAAGTTATTACGGGCAGGTTTTAATAATGAACAATGTACATATTGGTAACTATGGTGTAAAAGATGTAGATGTGGAAAGCGATAGCGTAAAAGTAAAAGGAGTAATTGGCAGAAACCTGGAAGAACAATTCAGCCGTTTTGCTGCTGACGAATCTTTACAGCAATATTTTGAACAACAAAATGTAATCGCCATTGATGATGTGGATACAAGGGCATTGGTGGCGCATGTTCGCACACAAGGAGCAATGAATTGTATCATATCTACCGAGATCACTGATATTGAAAAATTAAAAAAGGAATTGGCAAAAGTACCATCAATGGCTGGTCTTGAATTGGCATCTGTTGTATCAACAAAAGAATCATATTATGCGGGTAACCCTGAAAGTAAAATAAGGATTTCTGTATTAGATTTTGGGATTAAAAAACATATACTAAATTGTCTGGTAGAACGTGGAGCTTATGTAAAAGTGCACAATGCCAAAACCTCTTTTGAAGAATTAGAAAAATTTGAACCGAATGGTTATTTCTTAAGCAATGGCCCCGGCGATCCGGAACCATTACACTTTGCTGTAAAAACGGTAAAACAAATCCTTACTTCTAATAAACCGTTATTTGGAATTTGCCTCGGGCATCAATTACTGGCATTGGCAAATGATATTCCTACATTTAAAATGCATCATGGGCACAGAGGTTTAAATCATCCGGTAAAAAATGTCATCAGCGGCAAAAGTGAGATCACTACACAAAATCATGGCTTTGGTGTACAACCGGATGCAGTAAGGGCTTCAGCCAATGTTGAAATAACGCATCTTAACCTGAACGATAATTCTATTGAAGGTATCCGCATAAAAAATAAACCGGCATTTTCGGTTCAATACCATCCCGAAGCAACTCCGGGCCCGCACGATAGCCGTTACTTGTTTGATGAGTTTATAGCGCTTATTAACAAGAATTAATCGATTTATTTCACTTGCTTTATTCAGGAAAATTCATGTAATTCGTGTTATGAAAATTGAAATTATAAACGGGCCTAACCTTAACCTTCTTGGAGTAAGAGAAGTGGATGTTTATGGTAACGAACATTTTGAAACTTACTTTGAAGAGTTGAAGAAAAAATTTCCGCAGGTAGAATTTAATTATTTTCAAAGTAATGTTGAAGGAGAACTGATCAACGAGATACAACGCGTTGGTTTTTCTTTTGATGGTATTATTATTAATCCTGGTGGATATACGCATACTTCTGTTGCTATCGGCGATGCAATTGCTGCAATAAAAACTCCTGTTATTGAAGTACACATTTCTAACATTTTTGGCAGGGAAGAATTCAGAAAACTTTCTCATGTTTCCGGTAAAAGTGTTGGAGTGATCAGCGGGCTTGGGTTAAAAGGTTATACTGCCGCGGTTGAATATTTTGTTGGATAATATTTTAAAGCGCTGAACAGCGTGATACTGTACAAGAGTGCGACGCCAATGCAGTTCCACAAAGGTTCTTAGCCCGGTTCAAAATATTATTATAAAAGAGAAAACCCCCGAAAACGGGGGTTTTGTTATCCAAACAATCCATAAAAACAAAAGCTCTTGATTTGTTAGCTACACGACTTTTGAGAATATACGATTGTTGTTTAAAACCGCGGACACCTGGTGGCGTTCTTGCTGGAATTATGTTGAAAATATGTTTGGTATGATAATGCCATTTCAAATCCTCCTCTGCCACTACTCGCTGACGTTAGTTGCGAAATATTTATATCATAACTAACGGATATGGATAGGGGCTTTGCTTCCAGTTTTGCAACCGGTATTATCGCATCATCCCAGCGCAGGAAAAGCCCTCCGCTAATGAGTTGCTGCGGATCATCAATGTCATCTAATTTTTTAGTTAATAAAGCGCCTCCTATTAATTCTTTGTAAGCGCCTTGTATGGAATAATCGCCCTGAAAAGTAACATACGAATCATTCGTCATAGTTACCCTTGCTCCGCCTGAATAAACCCATTTAGGTGTTAACTCATCCGTAGGAACGCTGTAAAAAGATATGTTGGATGGTTTGTTGAAATGTTGGTAAGCAATACCAACAAACATATTATCATCTTCCCTGCTGCCGATCTGTGTATTAAAACTCATGCCGGCGTTGCCATCAAAATATGAATAGGATGCATCATTAAATGTTTCGCCATTGGATAATGAACTATTATATTCATTGCCATCAAACTGACTGTTGGTAGTTATTAAGCTGCGGTTAATACTGCGTTGCACAATACCGCCCATGAAGCCAAGCGAAAGATACATATTGCGTTCATCGCTTAATGATTTATGATAATTAACAACAGGCAATACATGTGTTGCAGTAAGCGCTACCGTGCCCGATTTATCATATAATATTTCTCCGCCTACTGTAATATAATCGTAGCCTGTACCAATTGGTAATTTAAATTCTCCGTTTAATGAACCTGTTTGATATGGAACTGTAACACTTTGCCATTGTGTACGGTAAATAGATTGAATACGCATATCGCCTGTAAATATCCCGGCTAAACTTGGGTTACGCAAAAGAGGCGCTTCGTAAAATTGTGAAAAATGTATATCCTGTGCGTTTACCCTGCAAGTAGTAACAAGTGTTATAAAGAGAGCACATAAAAGGAGGCGTGTGCCTGTTTTCATGGAATAGGATTTTTTGGGTTTTTCTTGTGGCAGCTACGCGCACAATATATAAACGATAACCTTTCAATTTTATTATCGTATCAGGGTAACATTTCCTTTAAAAGTTGAAATAATATTATTATCGCATTCAACTTCTATTATATAAACATAACTGCCAATATTTGATTGTTGGCCTTTGTAAGTGCCGTCCCATCCCTGCGATGCATCGTTGGCAGCGAAATTGAGGCGTTCAAATATTTTTTCTCCAAAGCGGTCAAAAATCAACATCGATTTTACAACCGCAATATTATTGCCCAGCGGATAAAACACATCATTTTTACCATCGCCATTGGGTGTAAATGCGCTGGGTATATAAACAGTTCCTTCGCAAGGCAGCAAAACATTTACACTGATAGTATCTGTTGAACTACATCCAATGAGATTAGTTACTGTAATAGTATATGTTGTAGCACTACCTGGTGATGCAATCGGATCAGCGCAGTTGATACAGCTTAAGCCATCAGGGGGTGCCCACATCCAGGTTGCAATATCACTTGAATACTGTGGTGTAAGTGTAACCGTTTCTCCCTGTAATATATTTTTAGGAGTTCCTGCAATAACGGTTGGATAAGGAAACACAGTAATATTTACATTGGCAGAATCACTAAAGCAATTTGAATTATCATGGCCAACTACTTTATATATAACAGTACTATCCGGCGATGCGACTGGATTGTCTGACAGCGGATTGTTTAATCCTGTTGCAGGTGTCCATATATAATTGTCAGCGCCACTGGCAGTTAATTGAACGGATTGCCCTGTACAAATTGAATCGCTGGTAGGCGTTACCGTTAGTATAAATTTTTTATTTATATTGATGAAAACAGAGTCTGTTGTCTGGCAACCATAAATTGTACTTCCTGTTACAAAATATGAAATAGTATCTGCCGGAGTAGCAACAGGATTTGCACAGTTGGTACAACTCAGATAAGTGGATGGCGACCATGTGTAGCTATCAGCACCTGTTGCCTGTAGTTGCAAAGGAGCATTCATACATACGGCAGCATAACTGCCAGCATCGGTTGTTGGTAAAGGATGTATAAGAATAGTTTTATTGATTGTATCATTACATCCGTTGGTGGCAGAAACAATTAATTGTAATGGAAAACTTCCTGCAGCATTATATTGTTGTGCCAAAGGGTTTTCTAAGTCAGATGTATTACCATTTCCAAAATGCCATTGCCATGTAAGTATTGATGTGTCTGCCTGTAATAAATTACCACTAAAAGTTAATGATGCAGGTACACAGGAAGATGTATCGCCAATTATACCTGCATCTGGGGAAGCATTAATTTTTATATAACCAGGCTTAGTAAGCGAATCTTTGCAACCATCAACATTAGTTACAGTTAACTTAACAGTATAAGCGCCCTGCGAAGTATATAAATGGGTTGGGTTTTGTAAAGCAGAAGTATCGCCATCGCCAAAGTTCCAGCGCCATGCAGCGATGGAGGCATTGCCGGTAGTAGAATCAGTAAAAGCAACAGCAGTTCCAAGGCAGGTGGTTGAATCAGCAGCAATAAAATTTACATAGCTTTTAGTGACATGTATGGTATCACTACCGGTAACGGGTACCTGACAACCACCGGGATTTGTTACAATTACTTTGGGCAGATAACTTCCGGGCGATGTATAATTATGTGTGATATCCGCAAGCGTCGAACTGATAGTATCTCCATCATTAAAATCCCAGAAATAAGTTGCCTGTCCTGCGGCAGCAATATGGAAGCTGACAGATATTTGCGAGCACCCCTGTATGGGAGAATAGGTTAATGTAGCAGCAGATGAAAGCAACCAGATAGTACGTTTGGCGCTGTCAACACAACCGCCGGGCCCTGTAGCAATTAATGTGGCAATATAAGTACCGGCAACAGAATAACTATGTGCAGGGTTAATCGAATCAGATGAAGTGCCATCGCCAAAATTCCAGACAAAGGATGTATCGTTAACAGAAGTATTGGTAAAACTTACATTGAGCGGCGGGCATGCGCTTACGGAATCATCAATAGTAAAACCAGCTTTAACGGTTTGCACATTAATATAACCGGCAAGCTGTGAAGAATCTTTACAGCCAAGGCTATCGGTTACAAGTAATTTAATAGTATAGCTGCCATCAGCAGAATAAGTGGTGGTTGGATTTTGCTGAGTGGAAGTAATTCCATTACCTAACGTCCACGCATAAACGAGGTTAATGCCTGAAGAAGTATTATTGAAAATAACATTGCTGCCGATGCAGACAAATGTATCGGTAGAATTAAAAGCAGCAACAGGAGCTGTAACAGTAACAGGAGTACTTATTGTAAAGCTGTCTGTACATCCATAATTATCCGTTATTATCAGTTGGGAAATAAAATTACCGGAAGTATCATATAAATGGCTAAACGGCGGAGCAGTAAAATTTTGTGATGAGCCATCGCCAAAGTTCCATAACCAATTAGTAATGGGATGTATTCCATCGGTAATGGAACTATCAGAAAAAATTACATTCAATGGCTTACATCCTGCAAGCGGCAAAGCGTCGAACTTAGCAATTGGCCCATAAATATGTATGAAATTAATTTTAGTAAGAGAGTCAATGCAACCATCAACATTAGTTACAGTTAACTTAACAGTATAAGCGCCTTGCGAAGTATATAAATGAGTTGGATTTTGCAAAGCGGAAGTATCACCATCGCCAAAGTTCCAGCGCCATGCAGCGATGGAGGCATTGCCGGTAGTAGAATCAGTAAAAGCAACAGCAGTTCCAAGGCAGGTGGTTGAATCAGCAGCAATAAAATTTACATAGCTTTTAGTGACATGTATGGTATCACTACCGGTAACGGGTACCTGACAACCACCGGGATTTGTTACAATTACTTTGGGCAGATAACTTCCGGGCGATGTATAATTATGTGTGATATCCGCAAGCGTCGAACTGATAGTATCTCCATCATTAAAATCCCAGAAATAAGTTGCCTGTCCTGCGGCAGCAATATGGAAGCTGACAGATATTTGCGAGCACCCCTGTATGGGAGAATAGGTTAATGTAGCAGCAGATGAAAGCAACCAGATAGTACGTTTGGCGCTGTCAACACAACCGCCGGGCCCTGTAGCAATTAATGTGGCAATATAAGTACCGGCAACAGAATAACTATGTGCAGGGTTAATCGAATCAGATGAAGTGCCATCGCCAAAATTCCAGACAAAGGATGTATCGTTAACAGAAGTATTGGTAAAACTTACATTGAGCGGCGGGCATGCGCTTACGGAATCATCAATAGTAAAACCAGCTTTAACGGTTTGCACATTAATATAACCGGCAAGCTGTGAAGAATCTTTACAGCCAAGGCTATCGGTTACAAGTAATTTAATAGTATAGCTGCCATCAGCAGAATAAGTGGTGGTTGGATTTTGCTGAGTGGAAGTAATTCCATTACCTAACGTCCACGCATAAACGAGGTTAATGCCTGAAGAAGTATTATTGAAAATAACATTGCTGCCGATGCAGACAAATGTATCGGTAGAATTAAAAGCAGCAACAGGAGCTGTAACAGTAACAGGAGTACTTATTGTAAAGCTGTCTGTACATCCATAATTATCCGTTATTATCAGTTGGGAAATAAAATTACCGGAAGTATCATATAAATGGCTAAACGGCGGAGCAGTAAAATTTTGTGATGAGCCATCGCCAAAGTTCCATAACCAATTAGTAATGGGATGTATTCCATCGGTAATGGAACTATCAGAAAAAATTACATTCAATGGCTTACATCCTGCAAGCGGCAAAGCGTCGAACTTAGCAATTGGCCCATAAATATGTATGAAATTAATTTTAGTAAGAGAGTCAATGCAACCATCAACATTAGTTACAGTTAACTTAACAGTATAAGCGCCTTGCGAAGTATATAAATGAGTTGGATTTTGCAAAGCGGAAGTATCACCATCGCCAAAGTTCCAG
>Ga0206833_1160_pt1 | contig 17012 bp, 17 predicted proteins | sample Alteio_BWOrgCont_32_FD_152891 | JGI IMG/M metagenome (GOLD analysis project Ga0206833, IMG submission 152891) | Enriched cells from forest soil in Barre Woods Harvard Forest LTER site, Petersham, Massachusetts, United States -... | ecosystem: Environmental > Terrestrial > Soil > Temperate forest >... | reverse complement strand
AATAAAATGAATGACATGTTTTTCTTTTTGCTGAACACTACTCCTGCAATTAGCAAGACAATTGCCAATATGCCGATACTATAATTCGTATCAACAGCACTTGACATAACCGATAAATTAAATGGTAAAACCGATTTAGATACATACTGAATAAAGTATGGGATGTTCGTAAGCATTGTTTTACTAACATCTGATAGTGTCGAGCGGTCAGCATTCGTAGCGAGTGCCATGTGCCTCATTAAAAACCAGGGGATGATGCATATAGTGTAACAAGCTGCAAGAATGATATATGTTTTTGTCGGAAGTTTTTCTTTACTTATAAAACGCAGGTAAATAAAAAGAACAGGAACAAACATTAAGGCATTTTCCTTAGTATAAAGTGCCAACAGGAAAAAGAGTATATGTAAAATTAGCAGCCAGTTTTTCCTCGTCCGGATATATTTTAGAAGAAGTATAAAGGATGATAAAATGAATATAGCCAGCAAGGAGTCATTTCTGCCCGGTATCCAGGCTATAGCTTGATTCAATAAGGGATGCACACTAAAAATTAAAGTCAATAATAAAGAGGGTAGGGGTGGGATCTTTAATTCTGTAAGGAGTAGGAGCAACAATATGCATGCTACTATGTGGTAAAAAATATTGGATCTAATAAATGGCTTGGGAGTTGGATATTGTGATTTGGCAGGTGATAGTTGTGCATCCACCATAAAAGTAAAGATCATTATAGGCCGATAGTAGGAGGTAAGGGTATCTTTTTCTCCTTGTATCTGGAACGCCCCTTGTTTGAATACTTGTCCGGCATTCGAAAAATCCTTCAGGAAATTGTAATTACTTATGATGATTGAAGTATCATCGAGGTCAAGGAAATCATTCTTGGTTGATTTATGATAAAGTGAGATCGAGGCAATGCAAATGATAACAATTGACAACGGTAAGAACCACTTGTCGGATATTTGTGTTTTTTGCTTTTTGGTACCCTTTACTTCCATGGAGCCGTAAAGGTATGAAAGATAGAATAATCTCTTAAGTCGTTTTGCGGTAATTAAGTATGGCCCAGGTATTCAGAACGACGCCCATCAACAATACAATTAAAATATGGGGTATGATATCGTGAAAATGGCTGCCTTTAATTACGATCATCCGCATTACATCAATAAAGTAAGAGATAGGGATAACATCTGTAAGAACCTTTGCCCAGCCTGGCATACTGTCTATTGGCGTGTACAAGCCTCCCATCATGTTAAAGATCTGCATAAAGAAAAAAGTGAGGGAATTGGCCTGCATAGGAGTTTCTGAATAGGTTGAAATTAACAGCCCGAAGCCCATAATCGCAATTAAATAAACGGTGACAAAAAGATACAATAGTGCAACACTTCCTAAGGGAATAATGCCATATACAACACGTGCGATAAGCAGTCCCAGTGTAAAGACTATAACGCCTAATACCCAAAAAGGAATCAATTTTCCCAGGATAAAATGATACTTTTTTACGGGAGTAACATTAATTTGTTCAATGGTGCCCATTTCTTTTTCACGCACAATATTCTGCGATGTCATATTGCCTCCGATAAGTGTTACGAGTAGTACAAGTATACCGGGCACCATAAATAAATAATAAGATAGATTTGGATTATACCAATTAGATGAAGCCACATCAATAGTGGGCATTTGGTTCATGGTGGAGGGCTGTATCCAATCCAGGCGGATCTGATTGTTGAAGTCTTGTATGATATTTGTTAAATATCCGCTTCCAACAGCAGCTTTTACGCCATTAATTGCATCAACAGAAAGCGAAATAGTTTGACTTTGTTCGGTGTTAAGCTTGCTTTCAAATCCTTGGGGAATTTCGATTAGAATATCAGCTTTATCTTTTTCTATAAGATCATATCCTGCTTTATAGTCGGGGGCAAGTGCGGCCAGTTTAAAATAACCGGAGGATAATACTTTGTTTACAAATTTTTGGGAATAGGAAGAATGGTCGAGGTCAATAACAGCAATGTTTATATTCCGGATGGTATAGTTAGCAGCCTGAGGCAATATTATCAATTGGATAATAGGCGTCATGAACATCATTCGCAATATATTTTTATTGCGGAATATCTGCCTGAACTCTTTTTGCAATAGAAACTTCAATGTTCTCATTCCAGGCGGGTTTTAAAGTTTCGTAAGCTAAGCGTCAGGAAAAATACGGTCATGCCAAATAGTATAAGCGTTTCCTTCCAGATATAAGAAAAGCCAAGACCTTTCAGCATAACATCTTTAATGATTAGATAAAACCATTTGGCCGGAACAACATTGGAAAGTATTCGCAGCACTAAAGGCATATTCTCAATCGGGAAAATGTAGCCGCTAAGCATCATAGTAGGAAGCATCATACCAACAAGTGAAAGAGTCATAGCACCATATTGTGATTTGGCACCTGTCGATACCAGTAGACCTAATGAAAGGCTAGTGATAATATACATAGTACTTACCGCATAAAGCAATAAAATGCTTCCTTTTATGGGTAGATCCAGTGCGAAAACACTCAGTAAAAGAATTACAGTCAGGTTGATGAGAGAAAGTACAAGATATGGAACGGCTTTTGCCAGGATTACATACAAGGGCTTGAATGGAGATACCAGTAATACCTCCATAGTACCTAACTCCTTTTCACGAACTATGGAAATAGAAGTCATCATAACGCAAATAAGAAGCATCACCATAGCTATAACACCAGGTACAAAGTTGGGCGCCCCTTTCAGGTCGGGGTTATATAGCATTCGGGTGCTTATATTGATCTGTTCAGGTATAGGTATTGTAGCATTAAGTTGTGCCTGGTACGCTGCAATAATGCCAGTAACATAATTCGTAAGTGTGGTACCTGTGTTAGGATCAGATGCATCAGCTATTACCTGAATCTGTGCTTTGTTAGTATGCAGTAGATCAGTATAGAAATTTTCAGGAAAGACAATAGCCATTTTAATATCGCCCGATTTAAAAGCTGCATCAATCTGCGAAGCGCTCATTAAATCCTTTCGTATCTTAAAATAATCGGTACTTGCTATTTTGGTAATAATTTGTTGCGATGCCAGGTCTTTGGCATTATCTACAATAACAATATTGGAGTTTTTTATTTCATTGGTTAGCGCAAACCCAAACAGCACTATCTGCACAATAGGCACACCAAACAACATGAGCAAGGTTTTCCTGTCACGAAAAACGTGGGAAAATTCCTTTGTTACAAATGCAAAAAATTGTTTCATGTTATTTTAATTATCCGATCTTTTTGCTGTTCTTGCCAACTGATAAAACACATCCGTAATATTATCTACTCCATACTTTTGTTTTAATAAATAGGGAGTATCTAGGGCCTTAATACTTCCATCTACCATAATACAAATACGATCGCAATATTCTGCCTCATCTAAATAGTGGGTAGTAACAAAAATGGTAATGCCTTGTTCCGATGCGTCGTAGATCATATCCCAGAACTGTTTACGGGTAGATGGATCAACACCTCCGGTAGGCTCATCCAGGAAGACAACTTTAGGTTGATGAACTATAGCAACTGAAAAGGCAAGCTTTTGTCTCCATCCCAAAGGGAGAAGGCTTACTAATACTTTTGCCTGGTTTTGCAAGCCGAGTTTCTCTACCAGTTCCTCACTTTTGTCTTTTATCTGCTTATCTGTCAGGCCGTAAATGCCCGCATAAAATTTTATATTTTCAAGTACTGTAAGGTCTTCATACAGCGAAAACTTCTGGCTCATATAACCTATATTGCGCTTTATCTCTTCCGGCTTATGGTAAACGTCAACACCGGCCACCATAGCCTCACCTGATGTTGGTCTTGATAATCCGCAAAGCATCCGCATGGCTGTAGTTTTTCCGGCTCCGTTCGCTCCCAGGAAACCAAAGATCTCCCCTTTATGGACATCAAAAGTGATCTTGTCCACAGCAACAAAGTCGCCGAAGCGTTTGGTAAGGTCTTTTGTTCTAATTACTACTTCCTTCTTTGTTTCCATCCTGTTTTCCTAATAACCGTATAAAGCAATCTTCTACCGTCGGTATAGTTTCTTTTAAGATCAAATCTGTTTCTCCTTTATCCTGTAAATGTTTTAATAATAAATCTTCATTCTGCTTTCCTGAATTTTTCAAGGAAAGATGAATGTACTCTCCTGCTGCATAGCAATTGAGGATATCTTCATTTGTTCGCAGATCCTTTAAAAGCTTATGCATATTGGGCGATTTGATAGCATAAAGCTTTTCCGGATATGCTTTAATAATGTTAGGAGGGGTATCCATAGATAATATTTTACCTCCAAGCATTAATGCTATTCTATCACATAAGGTTGCTTCATCCATATAAGACGTTGATACCATGATAGTAATTCCCTGTGCTTTTAAGCGCTTCAACATTTCCCAAAATTCTTTTCTGGATACTACATCAACGCCGGTAGTAGGCTCATCTAAAAATAATACTTCGGGCTTGTGGATAAGCGCGCAACACAAGGCCAGTTTCTGTTTCATCCCCCCTGAAAGCTTACCTGCACGGCGATCTTTAAAAGGTTCTAGCATTCCATAAATATCCTTGATCTGGTCGTAGTTCTCTTTTACGGTTGTTCCAAATACGGTTGCGAAGAAATTAAGGTTTTCTTCTACTGTTAAATCCTGATATAGCGAGAATTTTCCGGGCATATACCCTACAATTCCGCGTATTCTATGGAAATCTTTTACTACATCATTCCCTACAACGGTTGCCGTGCCTTTGTCAGCTAGCAATAGTGTTGTAAGTATCCGGAAAATGGTTGTTTTTCCTGCTCCGTCTGGGCCTATTAATCCAAAAAGTTCCCCTGCTCCAATTGAAAACGAAATATCATCTACAGCCAAGGTTGCTCCTTTGTTATAGGTTTTAGTGATATGATCTACTGTTATCGCGTTCATTGGGGTGAATTACCTGAATTTAAACAGGAAGAATATAAAATAGGGTTGTAATAAATAATCCGAATAGAATTCCCATGCTTATCATTCTCCAGGCTTTCATCCGATCTTTTTGAAAATATTCTTTTTGTTCTACAGAATAGCTTGAACCTATATCTCCAAAGTTGAAAATGCCTTTTAATCCAAAGGCCACACAGAATTCAAAATACCATTGTTGAAATCCTACACCAACTGAAGTAGCAGGGAAAAATAATAGAAGACGCCATGGCTTGTCGGCATGAAGTATTATAAGTACTGCAATTAATACAACACTTATAATAGCAGATATAATGGCAACATTTCTTCTTGCTTTAATTTCAGCAGGGCCAATGTTGCAGGTTCCCGGTATATATTCTGGTTTTGTATTCATATTATTTATTTTGTTTCCGAAGTTGAAAATTTAAGATCTCCGTACATTCCAATTTTCAGATAGCCGTCATTTACTACCCTTACTTTAATAGCATAAACCAGGTCTGCGCGTTCATCTTTTGTTGGTATGGTTTTTGGGGTGAACTCAGATTTGTCAGAGATCCAATAGATAACACCAGAATAACTCCTGAACTTATCAGAACCCTCATCTGAACGTACGCTTACTTTTTGCCCTAATTTAATTTGGGTTAATTGGGCGCCGGTAATATATGCACGCAGTATTATAGTATCCATTTCAGCAATCTTGTAAAGAGCCTTGCCTGGGGTAACCACTTCATGGTTTTCGGCATATTTTGTAAGTATAGTTCCATGAATTGGGTTTATGATCTTACACTTTTGTAATTGATCATTGATTACGTCGATCTGTCTTTGTAGTGGAGTTACGTTTTTTGTTAACGTATTAGATGTAATTCCGAGTGAATTTTTTTGTGCATCAATTTGTTTCTTTATCACATCTACATTCGTATTGGCATCATCTAATTGTTGCTGAGTAGCTGCACTTGCTTTAAAAAGATTGGCAATACGTTTTTGGTTCACTTGAGCTTCACTCAATTGTGATTGAAGCGATGCCACCTGCACAGGAATATCCGGGATTTGGCTGGTAGTAGAGGCTATCTGCGCCAGCAATTCATTTTTCCGGTCAGATAGTTGCGCACTATCTACATAGCCAACAAATTGGTTTGCCTGCAAGGTCATACCTTCTTCCACATTAAATTCCATTAAAGTTCCTGAAGATTCTGTTGAAACAATGGTTTCTACCGATTCAAATGCTCCTGTTGCATCCCAATCATTTTCCTTATTGTGGCAGGATGCTAAAACTGCTGAAAAAATAAGCAGCCCTATGGTTTTTTTGTTCATCATGTTTATACTGTTTAATATTAATTTCCCGTTGTGTTTTGATAGCTTTCTTCAGCCAGTAATAATTGTATTTGGTGTAAATTGAGGCTTTGCCTGGCCTGATCTTCTGCATCCAGTTCGCTTATATATTCATGGATGGTTACCACGCCATTTTCCATTTGTGCTTTAGATGCTTCTTTTACTGCAAGTCGCTTGGCAATAATTTCTTCATCCTTGTCAATCATAGAGCGTAATCTAATTATATCGGAACTTTGTTGTTTTAGTGTTACATGGGTATTAAATAAGAATGTCTCTTTTTGAATATCTATATTCTGTTTGTCGATTTCCAAAATTTGTTTTTGATTATTCAATGTATAGTACCCTCCCAAGTTCCAGCTAAGGCGAAATCCTGTTATGTAATATAATGCTGGATTGACATCGAATGCGTTCAGTCCGGGCAGGGCATATCCCCCTTGAGCAAAAAATGAAAATTTAGGGCGGTTAGCTGAATTCAGTATCTTTTCCTGCACATCGTCGTTCTTCTTCTGGAAATCATATAAAGATAGTTCGGGTCTTTTAATACTATCGGAAATAGCAACACTAATGGGTATTTGAAGGGTGGTGTTAGTATCATATTGTTGGCTGGTGAATACTCCCAGCATATCTAAATAGGCTTTATGATTGGCCTGTAGTTCAATTTTATTTTGTTGCTGCTGTAGCACCTCCGCTTGCAGTTCATTTACCGAACTTTGTAAAGCAGTTCCATTTGTAACACCTGCCTGCATTTTATCAATGCTGCTTTGGATATCCTTTTGAGTGAGGTCATTTTGTTTTATCTGTTCATCAATCAGCAAAGCTCCAAAATACAGTTGGTTAATTCTGTCTTTTAATGCATATAGCTGCACTTCCACATTTTGCTGTTGTGCATCGGCATTGGCCATATCCGATTGCTTTTGTTGTTTTATAACCCCTCCATCATAAATTGTTTGGTCAACTTCCCCATGCAGGTTGAATTGCTCCAACGGAAGTGTGGGGAAGCTTAAATGGCTGAATGCAGCGGGAAGTCCACTTATAGCTATTTCTGTAACTGCAGATTGGTATGTTGCCTGCCCATTAAAGTTTACTTGCGGATAATACCCTTTAGCAGCATTTTCAATACTATAGTTTTTGGTTTTTTCGATCAAGTCATGCTGTTTAATTAGCGGATAATTCTGACGGGCTAATTTGTAGCAGTCATCCAGACTTATAGATTTAGGTGATTGTCCGTATCCGTTATATCCCAATAAAAGCAGGCTGAAAAGTAGAAGAATATTTTTCATAGGTGAATAATATTTTATATAGGTAATTCGTGTCATTTACTTTTTTTATTCTATGGAACTTTTATGGCTTTATATCTGGATGTGTGGGCACTGAAATAGCCTAGTGCATTATTTGTAATATTAGAAATAGGATTAGCAGGGGTAACGCTAGTTTGTCCTCCTGAAGCTTCCCTGAAGGTGCTAAAATATTGATAGGTGCCCTGGTCAATGCACTGCATTTCTACCTTAACACTATCTCCTATAGCCAAAGCAGTATCAGAACGCATGGTATAGTCAATATAACGCCCATTGGAATACTGGTCATCAATTACAAATATTCTTGTTACAGCTGTATCGTTACGTGTTTCAACAAAGCGATAATAATTACTTACAGAAGCCGGATCCTGAAAATGAGCTTGTGGGTATAGGTTAGTATCTCTAAATCCATCTATCTGTGCAACAACAAGTGTATCAAATGTTACGGCCTGAGGCATGGTGCTGGAAGAGGTATAGGTCTGTCCATTAGCAATAACAGTCAGGTTATATGTTCTGCCTGCAATACCCATCAATGTTTTAGTATGATATATACCTGGCATAGTTTCTCTTAATGTGTCTTTATTGCCTGCATTATCAGCAATTGTAATAAATGCACCACTTACCGCTGGGAACGAATTGGGGTCGCTGAAATTAACCGTTTGATTAAGTGTAACCGTATAAGGGCCCGGTTGGTCACTTACATTCCCAACAATTACAATAGCGGGCGATGCTGAATTCAAATCAATATTGATCACCTTCTGACAAGAAACAATAAATCCCGCAAGGAACACAAGTAATATATGCCAGTTGTATTTTTTCATATTCCTAAAATTTAAAATCATATGAAACAGAAGGTATTATTCCAAAAAGAGAAGTGAGTAAGGCTTGCGTCTCCTGAGGATTATTAGGATTTTGCTGGAATGTGATGGTATATGCATTCCAACGATCGTACACATTAAATATGGAAAATGACCAATCGGCCTGATAGTGCTTATGCTTTTTGCATTTATAGGTGGCCCCTATATCCATTCTGTTATAGGCTGGCATACGGTAGCCATTACGAGATGTATAATAATAAAGAATATTACCATCTACAGAGTATTTGCCACTAGGGAAGGTTACAGGATACCCTGTGTTAAATATAAATGTTGCAGAAAAAGACCATTTTTCATTCAATTCATATATGGCAACTACATCAATTGCATTGGTAATATCTTGTGTTGCAGGGTACCAGCTTCCATTATTAATTCCGGGTATTTGCAGTTCCGTTTTAGAGAGTGTATAGCCAATCCATCCGGTCAACTTTCCATATTTTCTTTTCAGAAAAAATTCAGCACCATACGAGTGACCATGACCAAACAATAATTCGCTTTCCACATTTTCATTCAACACTAGTTGTGCACCATTTTTATAATCAATCTGGTTCTGCATTAACTTATAATACGTTTCAACAGAAAATTCATATTTGTTATTCAAGAAGTTTCGGTAATAACCCACTGAAAACTGGTCTGATATTTCCGGTTGCACATTGTTGCTGCTCGGAATCCATAAATCTGTTGGGTTGGAGGAAGTGGAGTTTGACAGTAAGTGCATGTTCTGTACATTTCTGTCATAAGAGGCTTTAACCGATGAGACTTCATTGAGTAAATAGGTAGCATTAAAACGAGGTTCGGGGTTGATGTATGTTTTGACAAACTGCCCGCTGGAATATTTTGCTGAATCAATAGGATTGCCCGCTGCATTATAGGTATAAAATGTACCCGGGCCAAGCAAACTAAATGAGGTTACTCTTATGCCTGCAACAAATTTGATCCGGTCGCTCACTTTAAACTCATCAGATGCAAATACAGAGTTTTCCCAGGCATAACGAGTTTGAATATTCGTATTGTTGACATTAGAATCAAGAGATACAATATTGCCAGGGATTATGGTATGGAATATACTGCTAAATCCAAAAATGACCTTATTTTTTGAGTCGGGATAGAATTGAAATTCTTCTTTTAGGTTCCAATCTCTAATGGTAGACTGAATTCCCAGGTTAATCCCGACTGCAGTAATGTCAATATTATAATTATAATTACTAAATATTAATGAAGTGTTTGAAAAGAGCTTGGCTCCGAATATGTGGTTCCACCGAAATGTACCTGTGGCATTACCCCAATTAATACCGAAAATATTGTCGGCACCCAAAACATCTTTACCAAAGTATCCCGATATATATATACGGTCATTTTCACCCAGGGTGTAATTTCCCTTAGCATTTAAATCATAAAAATAGAGACTGCTGTTCCGAAGAGCACTGTTGCTCGATAGTTTCAGGAATAGATCAGCATAGGTTCTTCTGCCTGAAATAAGAAAAGAACCTTTCCCTTTTTTTATAGGGCCTTCAAAACTTAAGCGGGAAGATATCAAACCAATTCCTCCGGTTACATGATAAGTTTGATCGTTTCCGTCATTCATACGTATATCTTCAACCGATGATAAGCGTCCGCCATACTGCACAGGCATTCCACTTTTATATAAAGTTACGTCTTTTAATGCATCTGAATTGAATACTGAAAAGAACCCCAGCAAGTGATAAGCATTATATACAGTAGCCTCGTCTAATAAGATTAGGTTTTGATCGGAAGCTCCACCACGAACATAAAAGCCGCTATTCCCATCTCCTGCAGAGACAACACCCGGTATCAATTCCACAGTTTTTAGTACATCTTTTTCTCCAAAAAACACCGGTATTTTAGCAATGTCTTTTACACTCAATGTTACCATGCCTGTTTGGGCACTCGTTACATTTTCATTTGATTTTGACCCTTGTACACTCACTTCTTTCAGCGTGGAGCCTTCAGCAGCTAAGTTTACATTGTGTTTGATATTTTGGTGCAGGGTAATTTTGAGGGAATCTATTTTATAGCCTAAATAATCATAGATAAGTGTGTATGTTCCTTCTGGTAAGGTAAGAGAATAAAAACCATATTTATTAGTTGCTTCACCTGTAGAAGGTAATTCTTTCACTTCGACAATGACACCAATAAGCTGCTCCCCTGAAGCTGAATCTTTCAGGGTTCCGCTAATGGTATATTTTTGTTGTGACTGTGCAAATGTTAATGAACTTACAAAAACTGCACAACAGAAAAAGATATTATTAAGTTTCTTCATTATTTTTTCGCTTCAAGCATGGCTTTTATCCAATCCGGTACCAGTTTCTTTCTTTCTAACATCAATGCAAAAAACTCTTCATCATTAATGTTTCGTATCTTTTGCATCATAGGACGAGCTGCAAAAGGAAATATCGTTAATCCCAAAATATTGATCACCAGATGGCCTGGGGGCATTTTTTTAATTCTGCCCTTTTTTATTTCTTTCATAAATTGTTTCATGAAATACGAGTCCATCAAATTAAATTGCAAGGGAAGGTTTTTAGGGTTATTTCTGGCTTCATTCATTATAAAGAGCGGAACATCAGGGTTCTCGATCAGTCGTGTTATATAGAAATCTACTAGTAGTTGAATTTTTTTGTAAAATCCTGTTGATTCATCATTCACAATAAGTTGTATACCCTGAAAAAAATGTCCTAAATTTTCCAGCATAATAATCTCAAAGAGTTTTTCTTTACTTCGGAAATAGTAATTTAAAAGGGCGAGGTTAATGCCTGCTTCATTTGCAATATCTCTCGTTTTGGTGGCTGCAAACCCTTTCTGCGTAAAAAGTTTCCGGGCTGCTGCCTTTATCTTTTCTTCGGTAGAAGCGTCAGGTTTGATTTTGACTTTAGAAGACATTCTTGAAATTGATGCTGCGAATATATATGCAAAATGGGTATTAAACACAATATTTAATCAAATGATTAAAATGGATGATTAAACAGATTGATGCAGAGGCTGATAATTTTTTAGTAAAAAGGACTTTGGGGTATATTATCTTAATAGGTTTTCTAAATGCTAATTTTTACACCTTTAAAGCTTGTCTGGGTTTGTGGCATAAACCCATGACACGAGTTTTTGAAGAAATACTATATGGGTGGCCGTATTATTAAGTGCAATAAATTGAAAATCAGTATATTTAATTTTGTTTGATGTGGTTAGGCGCAGGTGAAATTCCTCTTTGCTAAACCATTACTAGGGCTAAAACTGTATATTTGTTCCGTGGAATACGAAATCAAACCGCATCAAAAACTTAATTTAGGCTTAAAAGAGATCTGGCTATACCGTGAAATGCTCTTTTTCTTTACCTGGCGTGATATTAAGGTCAAGTATAAACAGACAGCTCTGGGGTTTACTTGGGCTATAATTCAGCCAGTTATATTGATGGTTTTGTTTTCCCTGGCAGGGGCTGCGTTAAATATCCCTTCTGAAACCTTGCCCCATCCATTGTTTACTTATTCAGCTCTGACTCTTTGGATGATTTTCTCCACTGGCCTGACTAATGCGGGTAATAGTATGCTATCTAATGCTAATATTATCAGGAAAATCTATTTTCCCAGATTGATCATTCCAATTGCTTCTGTTTTGACAGCCCTTTTTGATTTTTTTATGGCATTTATTATTTTAATTGGAATGCTGATATATTACCATGATAGAATTACGTTTGATTTAAGTAAAATGCTACTATTATTCCCGATTAGCATAATAATTACAGTTATTTCCACCTTTGGAATTGGCTCTTTACTTGCTGCTTTAACTATAAAGTACAGAGATTTTCGCTATGTAACCCCCTACTTGGTACAGATTCTTATGTTTATTACTCCTGTAATTTATCCCATATCTATTTTCCACTTTACTGGTGCTAAATACATACTGGCTATTAATCCTATGTATAGCGCTGTGGAATTATTCAGGTCAGGATTTAACGGACAAGTCCTTGAATTTAGGTTGGTTGGTATTAGCCTCTTTTTTGCACTATTATTTTTTATAGTAGGAATATATTATTTCAGAAAAACCGAAGCTTACTTTGCTGATCTAGCCTGATGAAACCGATACTAGAAATTAAAAATATATCGAAAAAATTCCGGATTCAGCATAATGGGCAGGTGTATATGAGTATGCGCGATTCTATTGCTTCTTTGTTTAAAAGAAGTACTTCCAGTAGTGAAGATTTTTATGCGTTAAAAGATATTAGCTTTAATGTTGAACAAGGTGAATGTATTGGTATTATTGGTAAAAACGGCGCGGGAAAATCTACATTATTAAAAGTACTATCACGGATAACACCACCAACAACCGGGAATATTATATCAAGGGGAAGGATGGCTAGTTTATTGGAGGTGGGTACAGGTTTTCACCCGGAGCTTACCGGCAGGGAGAATGTTTATCTAAACGGGTCTATACTTGGAATGAGCAGAAAAGAGATCCAGTCAAAATTTGATGAGATAATAGATTTCAGTGGTACAGAGAAATTTTTGGATACACCTTTAAAGTTTTATAGTAGCGGTATGCAATTGCGTTTAGCTTTTTCTGTAGCCGCATTTTTGGAACCAGAAATTATGGTTATTGACGAAGTGCTTGCAGTAGGTGATGCTGAATTTCAAAAGAAATGCATTGGGAAAATGGAAGACGTAAACAAGCACGGGCGTACTATTTTATTTGTCAGCCATGATTTAAATGCCGTCCAGAGTCTTTGCAAGAAGGCAATATTGTTGAAAGATGGACAAATATCTATGACTGGAGAGTCAGATACAGTAATTAATCATTACCTTCATTCGGGTACTTTCACAAGTAATAATTGGATACAGAAAACGGAATTGAAACACCCGCATTTTAAAAAGATAGATGTAAAATTAGAAGGAAGTCAGCCTTGCTTAAAGCTTATGGTGAACACTACTATTAAATGCTTCCCGGAAATGCAACCTTCATTTATAGCTTTTGATATATATAGTAAATTGGGTAGCCCACTGGGGCAGGCCATACCTAATTTGGAGCCATTCATTTTACCTACGGTTGGAACTATAAACATTGCGACTGAAATTGAATTGAATGGATTTATTCCGGGGGAGTATTATATGGACGCATGGATTGGCCCACATTTCAGTGAAACATACGATTGGCAAAAGGAGTGCATTGAGATTTCAATTATAGATAGCCCGCAAAAAAATAGAACTTATCCTCATCCACCTAGCCATGGCTTTTTTGTCCCACCTTCCAAAATTCTATATTCCTAGAGCATGATGAAATTAAATTATACAAAAAACTATTTAAAGAAACTTAATGATATCTTCAGGTACTCTAAGGTATACAAAAAATATAAAAATTATACAATGGTATCTCCAAAGGAATATATAGAGTGCCTCTCTTTAGTTTCTCAATTCAAAAAAATTGACGGATGCGTTATTGAATGCGGAGTTTGGAGAGGGGGGATGAGTGCCGGAATTGCGGATGTATTGGGTAAAGACAGAAAATATTATCTTTTTGATAGCTTTGAAGGGCTGCCCGAGGCGAAAGAAATAGACGGAAAGTCGGCAATTGACTGGCAAAAGGATGTGAAGTCTCCCGGGTACTATGATAATTGCAAAGCGGAAATGAATTGGGCTGAGAATGCAATGAAAATGTCCGGAGCTAAAAATTTTGAATTAGTAAAAGGATGGTTTAATGAAACTATCCCATCATATAAACTTAATGAACCCATTGCCATATTGAGATTAGATGGAGATTGGTATGAGTCAACAATGACTTGCCTGGAAGGCTTCTTTGACAAAGTAGTTAAAGGTGGAGTTATTATTATTGATGACTATTATGTTTGGGATGGTTGTGCAAAAGCACTTCATGATTTTTTATCGAAACACCAAAAATCTGAAAGGATATTTGAGGCATATTCATATGGATTCCCAAAAGGGAAGGGAATGAAGCTTACAGGATGTTATCTTATTAAAAACTGATCATATATCAAATGAGGGAGGACAACCTTGATAGGTTTGGTAATTATAAACAAGTCGTTTGGTCACATCCATACTATTTGTCACTTACTCCTTTAACAATAGCTCTTGAATCGTTGATTAAAAAGTATGGAAGAGGAAGAACGCTTGATATTGGTTGTGGAAATAAGCCGTATGAAGAAATGTTCAGTGGGATTGCTACAGAGTATATTGGGTGTGATGTTGTTCAATCAGACCAGAATAAGGTAGATATAATTAGTATAGCCACAGAAATTCCATTGTCCGATTCAAGTTTTGATACCGTATTCTCTACTCAAGTAATTGAACATGTAGAAGATCATCAAGCCTTGGTTAAAGAGGCATATCGCCTGCTAAAACCAGGAGGACATTTTATAGTTTCCGGACCATTATATTGGCATTTACATGAGGAGCCACATGATTATTTTAGGTTTACGAAATACGGTTTCAAGTACGTACTCGAAAGGAATAGCTTTTCAGTGATGGAAATCCTTTCTAATGGCGGAAAATGGGCTTTGATGGGACAGGTTATTATACATACCATGCCTGCCAGAATAGTGAGAATAAAATTATTCAGAGTCTTGGTTAATCGTATATTTTCATACCTTGACAATAAGTACCCGAATGATTTTAATACAATGAACTATGTTGTAGTAGGAAAAAAAGAAATGCAAACATGATTCCGATTATTTCAATAATTATTCCTTGCTACAACCAGGGGCGCTATTTGAATGATGCGCTACAAAGCATTGCTGCCTTAAATGATAGTAGTTTATATGAGGTGATAATAGTAAATGACGGATCAACAGATGCTATAACGTTATCTGTTTTAAACGAGTTTGAGACCAAGGGGCATACAATAATAAATCAGAATAATAAAGGATTAGGAGCTGCGAGGAATACCGGAATAAAAGCTGCAACAGGGAAGTATATTTTGCCTCTTGATTGCGATAATAAAATTAAGCCGGAATATATCTACGAAAGCATAAAGTTACTGGAGGAAGACCCTTTGCTTGATGTTGTGTATAGCAATGCAGAATATTTTGGTGACAAAGCAGGCCTATGGGAGAGCGGTGATTTCAATTTGCAACGCCTGATGATTGAAAACTACATTGATGCTTGTGCCGTATTTAGGAAATCTACCTGGGAGAAGATTGGTGGGTATGATGAAAAAATGCCTGTAATGGGTTATGAAGATTGGGATTTTTGGTTAAGAATAGCATTTAATAACGGAAATTTCAAATATATTAATAAAGTACTATTTTATTATAGATATTCTGAAAAATCTATGATACGGTCTATCCAAAAAGATAGGCTTACCTCGATTTATAGCTATATGGAAACAAAGCACAGCAAGTATTTGAATCGAAAATATTTGAATAACCTGATATTTTTTAAAACATCCAGGAATAAAGGATTGGCTTTTTACTTGTTTATGAAGAGCTATTTCCCTAAGATTAGTAGCATTTTGCGCAAAGCAGGAGTTTTGGATAATAAGGAAATAATCTAAATAATTTATTAATAACATAATAGATTATGACCTCCCCGCATGTCGATATACTACTCTCTACATTTAATGGCGAAAAATATTTGGAGATACAACTGGATAGCCTTTTTCAGCAGGACTATGTGAATTGGACCTTATTAGTGAGAGATGATGGTTCTACCGATACTACATTGGCTATTTTGGAAAAGTACAGGCAACAATATCCTGATAAAATCAAGATATTGAATGATTCAGATGGTAATATAGGTTATTGCCGTTCCTTTACTAAATTATTACAGCAATCATCTGCTGAGTATGTTATGTATTGCGATCAGGATGATCATTGGAATCCTGATAAAATATCGAAACTCCTATCGGTAATTGCAGAAGAGGAAGCTAAATTGCCTGGACGAGCTCATCTGGTTTTTTCAGATTTACAAACTACTAATTCTGAAATGAAGGTTTCTTCGGGATCTTTTCTAAAAAGGACACATTATTTATCACGTTATGGAGTTCAAATATTTTTCTTGAAGAATTATATACCCGGGTGTAATATTTTATTCAATAGGACTTTAGTTAGCTATGCAATGAAGACGGATAATCTTATAAACCTCCACGACCATTGGCTTTTTATGGTCTGTAGTTCCATAGGGAAAATAACATTCCTAGATGAATCGTTGATGAAATACAGGATTCATGATAAGAATGCTATAGGATTTAAAGAAAGCCAATCTAAAGTAATAAATAAGGTAGTATTATTCTTTAAGGAGATCATAAAATATGGATTCGCTAATAAAAAGTACAGAAATTTAGTGTACTCGCAAAATATTAAACAAATGATTAATATTTGTGATCAATTTTCGAATACTGCTTCAAAAGAAGCAAAAGAATTTGCAGAAATTGATCAGAGTAATTATTTGACACGGAAGTTTAGAAACATTTGGAAGCCTTATATTTTGGAAAATTCGATTTTAAAACAAATAATTTATATAATCTGCTTTTAGCATAGTGTTGTGGATGTATCTGTAATCATAGTTAACTATAATACGTTTGAACTTACTTGTTCATGTGTTGAATCGGTAATAAA
>Ga0206833_1159_pt1 | contig 17035 bp, 17 predicted proteins | sample Alteio_BWOrgCont_32_FD_152891 | JGI IMG/M metagenome (GOLD analysis project Ga0206833, IMG submission 152891) | Enriched cells from forest soil in Barre Woods Harvard Forest LTER site, Petersham, Massachusetts, United States -... | ecosystem: Environmental > Terrestrial > Soil > Temperate forest >... | reverse complement strand
TCCGGCGCGGGCGTGAGCAGATCGCCCGATTCACAACAATGGCCGACGGCGACGTAGGCCAGGCATCCGCCGGTATCCAGCCGCGGCAGCACGATGATGGGATGCTGCGAGGCATAAATGCAGGGGCGAAGAATCTCGGTCATGCCGGTGTCGAGCTTGAGGAACCGGTGGCCCTCCTCGCCGGTATCGACGATGTCCTGGATGGTGGAGAGCAGCGAACAGGCATTCGCCGTGAGATAGGTCCCGGGCTCGATCTCAAGTTTGATGCGCCGGCCAGTGTCGCGGGCCAGGTCCTCGAACGCCTCGCGGATCGGCTCGCCGATTTCCTGGAAATCGGTCGTTTGCTCGTAGCTCATGCGCCCGACCTTGAATCCGCCGCCCAGGTTCAGCGTGGTGACACTGGAAAACTCCCGCACCATCCCGAGGCTTAACCGGGCCACGTGCTGCCACACCGCCGGATCGCTGCCGGAACCAATGTGAGTATGAATCCGCACGACGCGCAACCCATGCCGCTCAACCGCCGCCTGCGCCTCGCCGCGATGCTCGTGCCAGATGCCGAAGCTCGACGCGGGTCCGCCCACGTTGGTCTTGACCGTCCCGCCGCTGCCCAGCCCGGGATTGATCCGCAAGCCAAGTTCCCCGCCGGGAAATTGCTCCCCGAATCGCTCCAGCTGATTAAGTGAGCATGCATTGAATCGGATGCCAGCCTCGATGAGCCTGCGAAAATCGGCCGGAAATTCCTGCGTGCTGAGCGAGATATGATCGGCGGGGATGCCCGCCCGCATCGCCCGGTCGCACTCGTGGCCGGAGCTCGCGTCAATGTGCAGCCCGCAAGCGCCGAAGATGCGAATCAGTGCCGCATTCGGGCTGGCCTTCATCGCGTAGCGCACCGTGAGGCCAAAGGCATTTGGGAACCCGAGCGCGGCGCGCGCTTGCGCCTTCAGCGTCCGCTCGTCATACACATAGGCAGGCGTCCCGAATTGGCTCCGGGCCGCTTCCGCCTGCTCAGGGGTAAGAAATCGAAGGGTCTCCATGAATCAACGGGAGGGCAACGATGCGCCACCGGAGCCGGGGATGCGAAGGAATTTTGCACCAAAAGAAGATCGGCAAACGTCCGATCCAGGCGTATTGAAAGGCCCGTGCCCAAAGTCACTGCCAGCGCACCCGTCTTGCTTGTGAGCGATGTAGTCGCCTCGGCCAATTACTTCCGGGACTGCGCCGGATTTCAATACGACCAATTCTTTGGCGAGCCGCCCAACTTCTGCATCTGCCATCGGGACGGTCATTATCTCATGCTCGGCCAGGTCGATGATCCGGGAAAGATCGTCCCGTTTTGGAAGATTCGGGAGAAAATGTGCGGCGCCTACTTCTGGGTGGATGACGCCGACGGGCTTCATGCCGAGATGAAAGCGAACGGAGCAAAGATCGATTACGGCCCCTGCACCCAGCCCTACGGCGTCAGAGAATTCGGCATCCAGGATTTGGACGGGAACGACATCAGTTTCGGGCAGGTGCTGCGATAGCTCGAGCTCAGGACGACGCCAGCGCCATCTCCCTACACGCCTTCAAATCCAGCTCGCGAGAGATCCTTGCGAAGAACTGTTGCAATCACCGTAATGGTCTCCTGCCCCGAGCACCATGCCAGAAGCGTAGGATTCTGATTACCTTTCGCGCGGCTTCCGCCCGGTAGATGATGAGGTACGATCCGAATGGGAAGAAGCGGGAACCCGGGCGCTCGACCATAGGAACGCCCATCTCCGGGACTCGGGCAAGGAACTCAGCCTGCTCGATCAACGCTAGGCCAAATCTTTCCGCAGCCGCCGGATTGTCCCGCGCGATTCTTTCGACAATTCGCTTCAAGTCCTGCTGGGCACGCAGGGAAAAAAACTACCTGCCAGCCCATGAGCGGACCGCTTCGCGAAGTTGATCGGCGGACACTCCGAGCCCTTGGTCGATTTCCCGCTCGGCATCATCGAGCGATGCAAGCAACCGCTCGCGCTCGCCCACCTTCATGCTGTCTAATCCAAACCGCTTCGAATACAGCCGCGCCTCCAGCAGATCACGCTCCGGAGTCGAAAGATTCCGGATGGCTTCCTCAATTTCGCTGAGCGTGCTCATCGCCGAAGGTTAACATGGTCGCCATTCACCCTCAAGTAGGAGAAGAAAGCGCCATCTCCCGGCACGCCTTCAAATCCAGCTTGCCCGATGCGAGCATGGGAATCGCCTCGACCCGCTGGATCCGTTTCGGGATCCACAAATTCGGAATTCCCATCGCGCTCAGCCCGGCCCGCAGCTCCGCCATATCGATCTCCTTCGTCGATAGCAGCACCAGCGCCTCGCCCTTCGCCTCGTCCGGTACGCCGGTAACAGCGATACAATGATCGTCCGGCAACAGCTTCAGCACCTCGGCAATTTTAGTCTCGATCGTCTCGTGCGGCACCATTTCGCCGCCGATCTTCGAGAATCGCGACAATCGTCCCTCGATGAAAAGAAAGCCATCCTCGTCGAATCGCCCGAGGTCTCCCGTCTTGAACCACCCATCCTGCACAACGGCCGCTGTGCGCGCCGGATCGTTCAGGTAGCCCTCGAATATATTCGGCCCCCGCAGCCAGAGCATGCCGGACTCGTGCAGCGGCAGCCTCGCGCCCGTATCCGGGTCCCGGATTTGCCCGGCCATCCCCGGCGCCAGCTTGCCGACGGAGCCAAACCGGCTCGCCGGCTGAACCGAATCCTCCGGCTTCGCCTTTTTCGGGTCCGGCAAGTTGGTGCTGACAACGGGCGAAGTCTCAGTGAGACCGTACCCTTGCTCCACAGGCTTGCCGAAGCGCTCTTCGAAGGCCTTTGCCAGCTCCGCAGGCAGCTTCTCCGCGCCGGTGACGATGAGCTTGAGTGATTCAATCTGCGCAGGCTCCGCCTTGCGCAGGTAACCGCGCAGGAAGGTCGGCGTCGAAATTAGCAGCGTGATCTTATGCTTCTCGATCAGCTCGACGTTCTTCGCCGTGTCGAGCGGGCTGGGATAAGTCACGAGCCGGATACCCTCGATCAGCGGATACCAAAGCGTCACCGTGCAGCCAAACGAATGGAAAAACGGCAGGCACCCGAGCACCGCATCCTCGCGCGTCAAATCAAGCATGCTCGAGAATTGCGACACATTGCCAAGGATGTTGCGATGGCTGAGCACCACCCCCTTCGGCTCGCCTGCGCTACCGCTGGTGAACAGGATCACCGCTTCCTCCCGATCCCCCTTCGACGGTGTGCCGAGAATCGCCGCAAGGACGCGCCACGGCAGAAACACGAGGACGCGCCACAGGATGATCTTCTTCTTCAACCCCGGCAGAATCTGCTCGAGGCGCAGCGTCTTCTCAGGCCACGGGAATTCCGGCAGCCGTTTCACGACCGGGCCGGCGGTAATGACCTCCTTGATATCGGCGATCCGGATCGCCGCCTCGATGGCCGCGCGTCCCGCCGTGAAATTCAAATTCACCGGGACCTTCCCAACTAGCGTCAGCGCCGCGTTCGCGATCACCGCTCCCCGCCCCGGCGGCAGCACCACCGCCACGCGCCGCCCCAGGCACTCCTTGCGCAAATATCGGCCCAGTGCGATCGCCGCCGCCAGCACCGTGCCCCGCGAGGTGACGCTGCCATCCATACCGTCGGTGACCGCCGGATCGAATTGCCTCCGCTTCAGCCCGCGCAGACACGCCTGCGCCAGGTGCCCCTCCAGGATCGGCCGCCTCTGGAAAGCCGCCTCGCCCAGGATCAGCAGCCGCTCCCGCACCAGCGCCACCGCCGCCTCCTCCGGCGGGATCAGATCGCCAAAACAAACCGTCACCGGGTACGGCACGCGGCGCGGAATTTTCCGAATATACTTCCCGCCGTAGAATGAAAACACCGACCCCCAAAGCTGATCCATCCACACCGGAACCACGGGCGCCCCGGAGTGTTTCGCGATCAATTCAAACCCCCGCTGCAGCTTCAGCAGCGTGCCCGACCGCGTAAGCTGCCCCTCCGGGAAAATGCAAACCACGTCCCCCGCGCGAATGCGCTCGACCGCCTTCTCAATCGCATCCTTCGCATGCCGGGAGGAGATGGGAATCGCATCGAAGATGCGGAAAATCCAGTTCAGCGAGGGCCGATGGTAAATCCCCTCGAACACCATGAACCGCACCGGGCGCGGGCAGGCGATCTGGAGGACGAGGGAATCGATCCACGTTATGTGATTCGGCACCAGCAGGAAACCGCCCGCCGGCAGCTTCTCCGCGCCGTAGGCATGCACACGGTAAATCGGCGAGGCCAGCAACTCGGCCAGCCGCAGGAGGAGGCTTTTCTTCTTCTCTGCCATGGGGAAGGCAGGCACAAGAGCAGAATGCAGTCCGATTCTCAAGTACGCTCGGGGGCCCGGCCCGCCCTGGCTCTGCTGCTCTCGATCAATCTCTTCTGCTACCTGGACCGCTATATCCTCGCGTCGATCGTCCCCGCGATCAAAGCCGCATTCCTCAAAGGTGACCCCAACGCCAACTCGAAGGCCGGCATGCTCGGCTTCGCGTTCCTGGTCAGCTACATGCTCATGGCGCCGATCTTTGGATGGATGGCGGACCGGTACTCCAGGTGGATTATCATCGGCTGCAGCGTGGCTCTTTGGAGCGTGGCCAGCGGCGCCACCGGCCTGGCAGCGACCTTCACCGCGCTGCTGATCACGCGAGTTTTTCTAGGCGTGGGCGAGGCCGGCTACGGACCCGCGGCGCCCACCATCATCAGCGATCTTTACCCAGTCCGGCGCCGGGGCCAGGTGCTGTCGTGGTTTTTCATGGCCATTCCGGTCGGCAGCGCCCTGGGCTACGCGTTCGGCGGCTGGATCAACAAGGTTCTTAACTGGCACTGGGCCTTTTTCCTGGTGACCCCGCCCGGCCTTCTGCTGGCGCTGCTCTGCTTCTTCATGCCGGAGCCCCGCAAGACCTCTCCATCGCCCGCCATCCATCGCCCAAAGGCGAATTGGTCCGACTACAAAGGCCTCATCCGCATCCCGTCGCTCGTGACGAATATCTTCGCGCAAACCGCGCTCACCTTTGCAATCGGCGGCCTCTCCTATTGGGCGCCGACTTACATTAGCGAGGGCCGCGGCCAGCCGCTTGCGCAGACCGATCTGATCTTCGGGGGAATTTCCGCTGTGGCCGGATTCATCTCGACTCTCTTCGGCGGCTGGCTCGGTGATAAACTGCGCCCGCGTTACGCCGGCTCATACTTCATCGTATCGGGCATGGGAATGCTGCTCGGCTTTCCCGCGACCATCGCCATGCTCTACACGCCGTTTCCCGCCGCATGGATATTCGTATTCCTGGCCGTCTTTTTCCTCTTCATGAACACCGGCCCGTCCAACACGGCCCTGGCCAACGTGACACCTCCCTCAATGCGCGCCACCGCCTTCGCAATGAACATCCTCGTCATCCATCTCTTTGGCGACGCCTCTTCACCCCCGCTGATCGGCTGGATCAAGGATCACGGCACATGGAACCTCGCCTTCTTCACCGTCTCAACCGTCATGCTCGTCGCCGGCATCGTCTGGCTGGTTAGTTCCCATGCCCTCGCCCGCGACACGGAGGCCGTCGAACGCCTGGAGCGCTCCGCTTGAACCAATGGACGAGGATATCGAAAAAGTTCTCTTCGAGGCCTCGACGATCCAGCAACGGATCGATGAATTGGCCGCGCAGATCACGGAAGATTACCGTGGGAAAGAACTAACCGTCGTAGCCGTACTAACGGGAGCTTTGATATTCACTGCCGATCTCCTGCGCCGCATCCCGCTTCCGCTGAAACTGGATTGTGTCTCCGTGGCCAGTTACCACGGCGCAACAGAAACCAGCGGTCAGGTAAAATTCGACCAGTTATCCATGCCCGATATCGACGGCCGGCATGTCCTGATCGTCGATGATATTCTGGACACTGGACTTACTCTCGACGCCATTACCAATAAGTTCCTGAACGAACGTAAACCATTAAGCATCCGGATATGCGTCCTCCTGAGCAAGCGTAAGTCCCGCGAAAAGGACATACTCGCCAACTACGTTGGATTTGAGATAGCAGACGAGTTTGTGGTCGGGTACGGATTGGACTATCTGGAAAAATACAGAAACCTCCCGTTTATAGGTGTACTGGAGCATTTTAAATAAATATGCAGTTAGGAAGCAGTCCCACAGGGACGGCCGGAAAATAGACAGGGGCTTCAGCCCCTGCTGGCTCGCCATGACGAGCAAAGTCCCGAAGGGACGACAGAACGGCTATAGTTTAAGTTAAACTACCCCAAAGGGCCGCGCCGTAAAAGGGCGCAGAATTCAATTCACTTCCCCGGTCCGCTCTTTCAACCAACGAAACTCCGCCGCAATACTTTCCTCAATGGACATCGACCTCAATGCCGGCGGCAACACATCCCACGTATAAGTCTCTATCTCAATATGAGTAAGTGGATCACGACTGATATAAGTCAAAAACTGCGGAGTGAGCAGCGAATCAGTGGAACCAAGCAACCCGGCGCCCTGAAAATGCAATGGCACATGAAAATGCACGCGTATCTCCTCCGCCGCCGTCGCGGGCAGTTCCTTAAGAGCCTCGGGCAGGTCAGTCCAACTTAATATTTCTCCCGAGTCCGTCCGCGCCTTGACCTGATGAAGATATACATGCTCCGCAAATGGCCGCAGCGCTTCAAGGCCGGACGGACCGACACGCAGCGCCGACGAAACCTGGATTTTCGGGACACGAATCCCCTCCGCCTCATAGCGCCGCAAGCACTCGGCGGGATCCTCAAATTGAATGGCTGCATGGCAAGTATCCAGGCACACGCCGACGTGATGGCGCATCAATTCCGCCGCTGATGCCGGCGAGCAATCAAGCCTCTGGCCAAGCAAATGCGCGCCCTCGACAAAGAGGTGTTCGTTAAAGAATTGGACGGTCTCCGGCGTAGTCTCAAGGAAGCATTCCGGCTCCGGCTCCAGCGCCAGCAGAATATCTCGACCCGTCTTCCTGGCAATGCGCACGCAGCGCTCGGCGCAAGCGGCAAGGTTGTCGAGAATCGCATCGAGATCGCCGTCCGATCGAACCCAAGGCTTCCACGAGCACGGCACGGTCGAGATGCTTCCCACGCCACCCTCGGGAATCAGCGCCGCGAGGATGTCTGCGAGTTGGTTCGTGTAATCGCGCCGTCCGTCCCAGCGCCAATCCGGCGCGTAGACCTCCTCCTTCACTCGCCCTCCATGAAATCTCCCAAATGGAAACCCGTTGATCGTGAATACATAGAGGTTCTCCGACTGAAGAAACCCAATCAGTTCCGCCAGCCGCGCGGGTTCGTCCAACTCGCTCGCCGCCACCGCGCTCAGCCGCAGCCCCAGCCCGAACGCTTTCCCCGGAGATACCAGGTCCCGCACCGCAAGAACGGTAGTGCGAATGGTCTCGAAGTTCTCGGACCATGTTTCGCCCGGGTGAACGTTGAGGCAATAAGTCAACGGCATGGGAACGAAATTCGAAGAATCAGAGCGGCCGTTTCAAAAGCCGGATGCACTCGCGGATCTTCTCCGCGTCCATTCGGCTTTCCTCCCTGCGCCGGCCAATGCCATCGGGAAACGTAACGCATAGCTCTCCGCCGAGATGCTCCCGGAATTCCCGCAAGCCGTCGAGCAGCGCAGGGTCCTCCATTTCCGGATACCAAAGCGGGAAGCCGCTCTCAGCCAGCGCCCGGCGAATACGCAGTGAGTCCTCCTCGCTGATCCACCCTTCCAGCGCCGCGTATGCCGAATCAAGCGCCACGCCCACCGCGACGGCATCGCCATGCCCAATGCGAAAGCCTGACAGCAGCTCCAGCTTGTGCGCCGCCCAATGCCCGAAATCCAGCGGACGCGCCCGCCCCATCTCGAAGGGGTCGCCGCCAGTCCGGATATGCTCCAGGTGCAACTCCGCACAGCGCTGCACGAGCCGCCGCATCGGCCCATGCTGCCGCTCGCGGAAAGCGGCGGTATTTTCGCAAAGGAAATCGAAGAACGCCAGGTCGCGAATGATCGCCACCTTGAACGCCTCCGCGATCCCTCCACGCCATTCGCGATCCGCGAGGGTCGGCAGGAATTGGAAATCGTTAATCACCGCGAACGGCGGTGCGAAGGTCCCCAGCGCATTCTTTCCCCCGGCAAAATTGATCCCGGTCTTCACTCCGACGCCCCCGTCGCATTGCGCCAGCGCCGTCGTCGGTATGCGCACCACTCGCAACCCGCGATGCACCAGCGAGGCCGCAAACCCCACCGCATCGAGCAGCGCGCCACCCCCAACAATCATCACAAAAGCGTGCCGATCCAGCCGAAGCCCGATCATTTCCGCAATAAAATCCCGCGCCGCCCCCCAGCCGTTCTTCACCTCTTCGCCGCCAGGCACGATGCGCGGAGGCGCCGCGAGCGACACGTTCCACCTCGCGCACCACTCAACCGCGGCGGCGGCCAGTCCCGGCGTCGCCGCTTCCGCCCCCGCATCGACATACAAGATCGCCCGCGGCACCCCGCGCTCGTCCAGCCGGACGAGCGCCCCGTGCAGCGCCGAATTATCCGGCGCAAAAACGTGATCGGTAAAAAGAACCGGAAACTCAAACGGCACCTCGAAATGTTGATCGGCGCGCGGATTCATGAGTGCGAGTCCAGCCATCCCTTTGTCAGTTGCGCCACTTCCAGCATCGAGCCCGGCTGCGCGGCAAATTCCAGCGACGTACTCCACCCAACCGAATCGCCAGGCCGCCCGTGCGAGCCCCGGATCCGCGCCGTATCCATGCTCACCGATGGCGGCGGCCAGCCGAAGAACAACTCGCACGGATCGTACCCCGGCTTGTTGTGAATATCCACGTGCGTCGCGAAATCCGGCGCCTGCTTCCGCTCCGTCCACCACGGGTAGGCGAACCATTTCCCCACTTCCGCAACGAGCAGCAGATCGCCGCCGCGCGGGTGATCCATCCCGAGCGCCGCCTGCTCCCTGCGATCAAGGATCGACTCGATGCCCGGCAGCCCCGTCAGCGCCTCGCGCGCACTCGCGGCGGCGCGCGCATCCCGGCAGTAAACGTGCGCAATCTGGTGATCCACCATCGCGAATGCCGGGCTCGAAAACAGGTCCGCGTAAAGCATCTGCTTGATTTGCCGCGTCTGCAGCAGCCCAGCCTCGCGCAGCCGTCGATTCGGAAAAACCGCGCCCGTGACCGGCTGGATCGCGTAATCGCCGTAAAAAAGCCATTCATACCCGCGCTCCTCGGCCTCGCGCTTCAAACGCCCGATGCACTCGAGCGTAAACTCGAGCGCCTTGCCCGCCCGCGGGCTGCCCGGTCCGCGCCGTTGCAGATCGTAATCGAGGTGCGGCACATACGAAAAAAGCAGATCGGGTGCGAATTGCGAATCGCCCATCAACGCGCAAGTCGCGTCCGTAATCCACGCGCTCGATTTGCTCGACGCTACCGGCCCCCAATAATGCATCAGGTTAAACGGGCGCCCCACCTGCTCCGTCAACCGGCCCGCCAGCCCCTCAGGCTTCGCGTAGCAATCCTGGATCATCCCGCCCGAGTGCATGTGAATCGGCGCGGGCGAGAAAACCAGGTCCAACTCCTCATCGCCGAGACTCTGCTGCCAGAACATCATCCCCACCTTGTGCCCAGCCGCGCGGTACCGCGACCAGATCCGCTCCCCGCTCACCAGCGCCGACGATTGCTCCCAAAAAAGCACCTTCCGCAAATCCGGCACCCGCGTCCCGTTCGCCACCATGCCATGCTCCCGTGGCAGCGACGCCGTGCGGAAGCCCGCCTGCGCGCAGCACGTCACTGCGGGAAAAAACGCCTCGGCGGGTCGAAACCCGACGAGGTCATTGACGAGGTCCCAGCCTAGGGCTGCGACCTGGACGACGAGCAGTTTGGTGGCCACGGGGAATGATCAGCTGGCGTAGAAGCGCGATGCAACTAAGCGGCTGATCGGCCAAAGGGCAAGCAGGAGAAGGCTCGCGATCCATCCATGCCCCCGCGCCAACAGGCACATTCCGGCCTGTATAAACAGCAACCCGCGAATCAATGCGCCGATGAGCAGCGGGATGCGCGGATTCCGCGTCTCGGTCCGTGCAAGTGCCGTCACCACGGCGATGTACAGCGCCACCACCGCCGCCGCGGTGATTGCCAGCGGCGGCGGCGGACCGATTGCCGCCGCACCGACCAGCACGCTGAGTCCGCGGCAAAGTCCCATGGCCACAGGCGCGATGACCGGATTCTTCTTCGCCATCAGATTATACCAGAGGATCTCCGCGATCAGCAGCCCCGCCAGCATCAGCAGCACCAGGTTGACGAATGCCGCCGCCGCAAGCGCAATGACGACAAAAACACCCGCCAGCGCCAGCGCAACCCCGCGCGGCACAGCGCCACTGGGAAGCGGCCTCCCAGGCCGATCACGAAGGTCCTCCTTGTAATCCGCCAGATCGTTAATCACGAGCCCCGCGCAATAAGCCGCGAGACTCACGATGACCGCCGGCAGAATATGCCAGGACCACCTACCTCCGTTCGTCAGCAGCGCGCCGCAAAGCGGATCCCCCGGCACAGTAAACAAATTCGGCGGTCGAAGAAGCTGAAGTAGGCCGAGAATTCGGATTTTTCGAGGCGCGCCCATGGCGCTTCCCTTTCCTGACTCCCCTTCGATCACGCGCCCCACCCGCGTTCATCCCCTTTCGAATTTCGAATTTCGAATTTCGAATTTCCCATTCTCATTGGTGCCGCGGCACGATATCCAGCGCCTGCCGGTACTTGATCACGCTGTTCTCCGGCGCCGCGCCGCGCCATTGCGTGCCCGGATACATGAGGCAATTGCGCCCAATGATCGACCCCGGCGAAAGCACCGAGTTGCACCCGATCTCCGCGCGGTCGCCGATGATCGCGCCGAATTTCCGCAACCCCGTCGGAATCAACCCGCCGTTGTGCGTGACGACGATCTCGGCCCGATCCAGCCGCACGTTCGAGAGAATCACGCCCGCCGCCAGGTGCCCCTTGTGGCCGACAATCGAATCGCCCACGTAATTAAAATGCGGAATCTCCGCCTCGTCGAAGATGATGGAATTCTTGAACTCGCAGGAATTGCCCATCACCACTCCGTTCCCAACGATGACATTCTCGCGGATATAACATCCATTCCGGATTTCGCAGTTCTCCCCGATCCACGCGGGCCCTTTGATCATCGCCCCATGTTCGATCACCGTCCCCTTGCCGATAAAGACCGCGCCGGAGATAAACGGCTTGCCTACCATTCGCCCGTGGATCGCCGGCTGAAGGCGGAATTGCAGATAGCTCCCGATCTGCCGCAGCGCGTCCCATGCGTTGACGCTATTCTCGAAGAGCTTCCGATGATCGGTTCGATCAAGGTCCAGGAGGGATTCGGGAGGAAACATGGCTTAATATTTCATATTCGCGTTCACCCGGCCCTCAGCGTCGCCCGCTGACCATCCTTCCCATCCTTCACTTCCCAGCCGAGCTTTGCCAGTTCATCCCGCAGCCGGTCGCTCTCCGACCAATCCTTGCCCTTGCGCGCCGTCTCGCGCGCACTGAGCAGCGCCTGGACTTCCGCGGGCATGGCGGCCGCGTCAGCCTCGAAGGCGAGTATCTGGTTGATCTTGCTCCATCCGTTCAGCAGCGCCCGCGCGTCCGCCGCGCTCAATTGCTCGTGGTCCATCATTTTGTTCGATTCCCGGATCGTATCGAACAGATGCCCGAGCGCACCGGAAATATTCAGGTCATCGTCCAGCGCCTCGAGGAATCGGCTCTGATCCGCCAGCGGATGCGCCGACGCGCGATTCTCCGATCCCGCCAGCGCGGTGATCCGCGCGATCCATTCGTCGATCCGCTCCAGTGCGCTCCGCGCCCCGGCCAGCCCTTCGAAGGTAAAATTCAGCGGCAGCCGGTAATTGACGGAAATGAGCGCGTACCGGATTTCGCGTCCCGACCACCCCTTCGCCGTCAGATCGCGCAGCGTGTAAAAATTCCCGGCGGACTTCGCCATCTTCTGTCCCTGCACCATCAGGTGCGCGCAATGCAGCCAGTACCGGACGAATCTCTTCCCCGTGCACGATTCCGATTGCGCGATCTCCGCCTCGTGATGCGGAAAGATATTGTCCACGCCGCCGCAATGGACATCCATCTCCGCCCCGAGCAGCGCGGTCGCCATGGCGCTGCACTCGATATGCCAGCCCGGGCGCCCCCGGCCCCACGGCGAATCCCAGCCCACGTCACCATCCGCTTCGTCCCATGCCTTCCAGAGCGCGAAATCGCCGATGCTCTCCTTCTCGTACTCGTCGTTGCTGATGCGTCCCGTCGGCCGCAGCTCCTCGAGATTCAGATGCGCGAGGTGCCCATACTCCGGGAAGCGGCTCAACCGAAAATAAACCGAGCCATCCTCCGCCTGGTAAGCAATGCCGTGGTTCTCCAGCTCCTTGATCATCTCGATCATACGCGCGATGTAGCGCGGCTCCGTCGCGGCGGGATAATCCGCCGCCGGCTCGATCCGCAACGTCCGCAGGTCCTCGAAGAACGCCTCCTTGTACTGGCGGGTGAATTGATCGAGGGGCATCGCGGCGGCGCGGCTGTTGCGAATCGTTTTGTCGTCCACGTCGGTGATATTCATCACGCGATGCACCTGGAAACCACGCACTTCCAGATGCCGCTGCAGCAAATCCTCGAAGACGTACGCCCGATAATTTCCGATATGCGCGTGGTTATAAACCGTCGGTCCGCACGTGTACATTTTCACCAGCGGCGGCTCGATGGGGACGAAATCCTCGATCTCGCGCGAATAGGTATTGAAGAGGCGGATGGACATGGCGCGGTCAGACGATTGCCCGTTTCGCCGAGATCGGCGGCTCGCCCTGCTCCACATTCGCAATGGCCAGCGCGGCAATTCCCTCGCCCCGCCCCGCGAAGCCGAGCGTCTCGTTGGTGGTGGCCTTTACCCCCACGCGCCGCGCCGGCACACCCAGCGCCGCTGCGATATTCTCGCGCATGGCCGCAATGTGCGGCGCCATCTTCGGCGCCTCGGCAATGATGGTGGAATCCACATTAACCACGCGCGCGTGCTGTCCTGCCAGGATCAGCGCGACGCGCCGCAAAATCTCAAGGCTACTGATGCCGCGGATCGATTCGTCCGAATTCGGGAAATGATAACCGATATCCCGCTCCCCGACGGCGCCCAGCGCCGCATCGGCGATGGCATGGCAGAGCGCATCCGCATCCGAGTGGCCGTCGAGCCCCGTGTCGTGCGGAATCTCGACGCCGCCAAGGATGAGCTTGCGCCCGCGGACGAGCCGATGCACGTCGTAGCCGATGCCGAGGAGGGTCATGGGGATTGGATCATTGCTGGTCTGGGATCGCCGCGGAATGCGCGGCGCTCTTTCTATAAGGGCAGGAGGCCGTTCGTGGCGACTACGGAGAATTTGTCGGGATTGTCCGCGCGCGTCTCGATTTTCACCGAGCCCCCGGCAGAGCGAATGAGCAGGATGCCGGCGGCGATATCCCAAAGGCTGACCGATTGCTCGATGTACGCATCGAGCCGGCCACACGAGACATACGCCATGTCGAGCGCGGCGCTGCCCATGAGCCGGCATTTGCGCGCGCGATAGACCAGGTCCTGGAAGAGCGGCAGGCCCCCGTCGATGCTGCTGTTCGTCTTCGAGAATCCGACCGAAAGGATGGATTCCGGGATCGTGGCCCGCTTGCTGACCGCGCACCGCTTGCCGTTCAGGAGCGCCGGGCCGTCCTTCCGCACCTGCCACATCTCCTCGCGCATGGGATCGTAAATCACCCCCAGGACGATGTCCGGCCCGTCCCGCAGCGCAATTGAGATGCAAAAGTGCGGGATGCCGTAAAAGAAATTCACCGTCCCGTCGATCGGATCAATGATCCAGTGATACTGGCTCGATTGATTGCCAGCCAGGCCCTCCTCGCCATAGATGGCGTGGTCGGGAAACTGGTCGAGGACCATGTGGGTGATGAGGGTCTGGGTCTTTACGTCCAGGTCCAGCTTGATGTCGTGCGCTTCCAGCGAGTTGACATCCAGTGGCGTTCCGAAGCTCGAGCGGAGGAGCGAGCCGGCGGCCCGTGCCGCGGCGGTGGCGAGATCGAGAGGATCCATTGGTGGCTTTGCAGCAAACCAAAAAAAATGGGAGGAGAAAATGAATTCTCCTCCCATTCTATTATTTTGCTTTGAAGCAGCGCGGTCTACTACCCCGTCGCTGGAAGCGTTTATTCGCTTACTTTTTCTTCTTGGCTGGCTTCTTTTTGGCAGCCTTTTTCTTCCCGGCCGGCTTTTTCGCAGCAAGCTTTTTCGGGGCTTTCTTCTTCATCGGCATTAAAAATCCCCCCTTTCATCCGCAGCGGCGGAGGATAAAAAAAGTGTGATCGACATGTGATCGAGTTATGCCTCACTAATAAACTTAATGCGTTTGGTCAACGATTTTCTGCAATCCCGATGCAGATTTTCACAACCTCACGCGCCAGCGCGAGCTTCGAATCACGCGGCATTTCACGCCGCGAACCGTCGCGAAAAAATATTGTGAGTTCGTTTTCATCCGCATCAAACCCTGTATCCATGCGGGTAATATCGTTCGCGCAGATAAAGTCGCACCGCTTCTCGCGCAATTTTTTTTGCGCGTTTTCCGCGAGCGAATCCGACTCCGCCGCGAATCCGCCGACGACGACGTGTTTTTTTTCCGGCAGCTTCACCGTCGCGAGAATATCGCGCGTCGGTTCCAGCTCGATTCGCGCGAGTCCGTCGCGCTTCGGAATTTTCCGCGCGCGCGCCTCGCGTGGTTTGAAGTCCGCCACTGCCGCGCACATGATGAAGACGTCGCAGCCCGCGTCGATCGCGCTTTGCACCGCCTCTGCCATTTCATCCGCGGTGTTCACGCGGCGCACCGCCGCGCCGGCCGGCGGCGCGATGCAAACGGGACCGCTGATCAGCGCGACTTCGTGCCCGGCCTCGAGCGCCGCCGCCGCGAGCGCATAACCCATTTTCCCCGACGAGCGATTGCTGATAAAGCGAACCGGATCGATCGGTTCGCGCGTCGGGCCCGCCGTGATGAGGAATCTCATCCCCGCAGCAATTGTTCCGCGCGCTCCACGACCTCGTCGATGTTCCAAAGCCTGCCCAGCCCCTCATAACCACAGGCCAGGAGGCCCTCTTCCGGGCCGATGAAATGCACTCCGCGCGACGCGAGCAACGCCACATTCGCCTGCGTGGCGGGATGTTTCCACATTTTGCCGTTCATGGCCGGAGCAATGAGGATCGGCGCCTCGGTCGCGAGCGCGATCTCGGTCAGCGCGTCGTCCGCGAGGCCATGCGCCAGCGCCGCAATGGTATTGGCCGTCGCCGGCGCAATGAGCAAAAGATGCGCGCGATCCGCCACGTCGATGTGCCCGGGACGCCACGCCTCCGTTTCGTCGAATACGCTTTCGAGCACCGGGTTGCGGGAAAGCGTGCGCAGCGTCAGCGGGGTGATGAAGTGCCGCGCCGCCGCCGTCATCACCACGTGCACGTCGTACCCGCGCTTGACCAGCTTGCTCACCAGATCCGCGGCCTTGAACGCCGCAATCGACCCCGTGACGCCGACAACGATGGTCCGTGCCTCGCTCATACGTCGAGCAGCAGCCGCCGGCTCAGGTATCGCTCGGCCCGCATGATGGCGCGGAATTTTTGCAGGTCCTCTTCCACTGAGCCGCTGATGATTGAGTACCGGTAAAGGCACCAGTTCTTCATCTCCGCCGCCGCGTTCCGCAGCCGAATCTCCATTTCCTCGGAAGATTCCGTGGCCCGCTTGGAGAGCCGATGGCGCAACTCGTCCAGGCTCGGCGGCATGATAAACACATCGGCCAGCGCCTCGATGATCTGCCGGTCCGGCGACGCCCGGATCGTCGCCGCACCCTGGATATCGATGTCGAGCAGCACATCCACGCCCTGGTTCAAATGATTGAGCACCGTCGCCCGCAGCGTCCCGTAGCTGTGCCCGTGAACGTTCGCGTGCTCGAGGAATTCCCCCGCCTTCACCCGCCGCTCGAATTCCTCTTTCGACAAAAATGTGTAGTCCTCCCCGTCGATCTCGCCCGGCCTCGGCGCCCGCGTCGTGCACGAGACCGAATAGACGAAATCCGGCGTCTGCCGCAGCGCATTGCACAGCGTCGTCTTCCCCGCGCCCGATGGCGCCGAGACGACAAACAGGATGCCGCGGCGGGGAATGGGGGGACTCATTTCACTCGATATTCTGTATTTGCTCGCGGATTTTCTCCATCTCCGCCTTGCAAGTGACGACCAACTGGGAAATCTCGGCGTCGTTCGCCTTCGAGCCCAGCGTGTTGAATTCACGATAAATCTCCTGCGTGATGAAGTCGAGCGTCCGCCCCACCGGCTCGGTCTTCCGCAGCGAATGCGCGAACTGCGCAAGATGGCTGTCCAGCCGGATTAGCTCCTCGCTGATATCGGATTTATCCGCGAAAAGGATGACTTCACGCACCAGCCGCTCGTCATCCACGGGCAGGTCCAGCCCCGCTCGCGCGATCCGCTCGTGCAGTGTCTGCCGGTACTTTTTGCAAACCGCCGGATGAATCTGGCGAATCTTGCGAAGCGCCTGCCGCACCAGCTTCAGCCGCTTGATCATGTCCTTGGCCAGATGCTTCCCCTCGCGCTCGCGCATCAGGATCAGGTCGTCCAGCGCGGAGGTAAGCGCCTCCTCGAGGTGCGGCCACGCATTGTCCACCACCAGCGAGTCCTCCGGCACGCGCAGCACGCCGGGCGAGCGCAGGATGGTCTCAATCGTAACCTCGCCCGCCGCCCCCAGTTGCTTGCGCAGGTCCATCATCGCCTCGTAATAGGCCGCCGCCAGCGCGACATCGATCACCAGCTTTGGCGCCGGCGCGCCGCCATTCTGGAACGTCACCACCACGTTGAGCCGACCCCTGGAGATTCGCGTATTGATCAAGTCGCGCACGCGCGGCTCCAGCTCCCCAAATTCCCGC
>Ga0206833_1158_pt1 | contig 17058 bp, 20 predicted proteins | sample Alteio_BWOrgCont_32_FD_152891 | JGI IMG/M metagenome (GOLD analysis project Ga0206833, IMG submission 152891) | Enriched cells from forest soil in Barre Woods Harvard Forest LTER site, Petersham, Massachusetts, United States -... | ecosystem: Environmental > Terrestrial > Soil > Temperate forest >... | reverse complement strand
CGGTATTGCCTGGCACAGAATCGATTTTTACAAAGTAGACTCCTGCAGGCCCTGTAGGTGTAACTGTATTAAAATAGCTATTCAACCGGATTGATATGTTGGTTGTTGAATCTTCTGTAAATCGTTTTCCCTGCAATGCTAAAAAATCATTTTCAGTAAATGGTTTAGATACGGGAATTAATAAAAACAGCGAATCATAAGGTGCTGCATTTTTTATCGTGGTATCGCTGTATGCAATGTTCCACGATATGTGAAGCGTATCAAATGCTGTATTGGTGTGTATCATATAAATTAAAACAGGGCTATTCCCAAAAGTAAATAATGAAAACGGTACAGTAGGGTTCGCATAAGCAGTATCATCGATGTAAGCAGATACAATATCGTATCCACGAGACGTGAAACGGCTTAACCCAGGATTATTGGCATCAGGGAAAAAATCCCTTGGCTTACTGCAACCTGCAAGAAAAAAAACGGATAGCGCAATTATGAATATATCCTTATTAAAGAAGGTTTTCATTTTTTTCTGTTGTAATTAAAGTTATAGCCAACTGTTAACTGCAATGGAGCAATAAACTTATATGATAATGCATATTTACCTGTGTTGTCTAATAATGCACTTTGTACATGCAACATGAATAATAAACTATTTCTTTCCTTTTCCAATGGCATTCTGTAAACTATTCCTGCGGATGCTACCAGTGATGTATAATGAATACTGATATCAGGGTTCAATATATCATAATTCGCTTTGTCGTAATTTTTATAACTCACCGTAATGCTCTGGTTGCAAACACCAAGTGGCAGTAAATCAATATAAAATGAGTTTTTGCTGGTATTGAACAAATGAATACGCCAGCCGAGACTTGCCGTAAAAATGTACGGCCGGATACTTTCCTGTAAATTCACTTCAGGGGGTAATGAAGGATTTAGCGTATAAGCGTAACCGGTAGCTGTTCCGCTAACGGGAATATCATAATCTACTTTAATAAAAAAAGCGGTATTTTTAAATGGAGATGGTTTCCATTGTAATGAAACTGGTATATGGTCAAATGTTTCATTTCTATTGTTTATATCCTTTGAAAAACCTGTAGCTATTGTAATACATGGCTGCGCCTGAAGCGCCGCATTATACAGGATACAACATATAATCAGGGTAACAAATCTGCGCATGCCCTAAGATAAACAAAATTGAAAGTTTTTATAAAAAAATTATTCTATATTTTTATAGAATAAAGAGATGCCGTTTTCCGCTCTTATTTTTTTAATGCTCCTTTTTTATAATCCATACAAAATTCCCTGTAATCTTTTTCAACCTGTTTTTTATAGAGGATGCTGTAATCCAGGATTTCTTTCTGCCATTTATCATTATTACCAAAAGCAATCAGATCATCTGCAATAGCAGCGCCTTGCCTGCCCGAACTCCGCAATTGCGCAGAAGCCGTAAGCATTGCCATATCACTAATTACCTGACGTATATCTTTTGGATGCGTTTTAATCGACATTAAATCAATACTATCTTTTACCGGCTGCATTTCCTGAATGATAAAATCATGCTTGTCAAAAACAGTAGTAGCCAATAAAGCTGCCGATACATTTTGCATGCGTTCCTCGACAGTTATCACGCGTTCCGCATGATTCTTCCATTTTGGCTGGGGCGTTTTTAAATAGGGTTGTAACGAAGATGCATCCGCTTCTTTCATTTCAAGCAATATATATTTCTCCACCTGTTTCCTGTTCTCCAATAAAAAGACATAGCGCCTGCATCCAACACTACCGGTTCCGGCTACACGAAATACGATATCTTTTATTTCATATTTCATATCATGCTCACTTAGCCATTTCGTTCCATGTTGATATAATTGTTTTTTTAGCATTTTATCCAGCTTAAAAAAATGTATTTTATCCAAACTTAAAACCAGTTTTCCTTTTTTTAATATAGTGAACCGTTGAAGTATTTCTTTTTCCTTTCGTTCGCATACAGATGATAAAAAAGTGCTGACAATACCTTTAGCTGTTTGAGGTTCAATATAATAAGCTTTTCCTTTTTTTAATGTTTCACTGTAAGTATTCAGAAAAAGTTTAGCCATTGTTATAGCTTCGCTTTCTTTAATTTTTAAAGATGAGAAAGCGACAAAAATGCTTGTTATCACTCTTGATAATTCAAACGAAACCGGCGCTAAACAAGCTTCATCAAAATCATTTAAATCAAAATATACTAACCGGTTATCGCCTTTATAACTTCCAAAATTTTCTAAATGAAGATCGCCGCAAATCCACGTTAATGGCGATGAAACAATTGAACCGTATTGATGAAGGTCTTCATAAAACAAATGACAGGTACCACGATAAAACCGGAACATATTTTCCGACATAAATTCATACTTCAATTGAAGTTTATCCGGCAACCTATCTTTATTAAATTCCTTTATCCGTTGCGTAACCTTGTACATAATTAATAATTTATTTTTTCACAAGCATTTGTTTTTCATAGCATCATCGTTGTGTCACTCTCTTGTGCTGTATAACTTTATTCATCTTTCATCGAAGCATAGACGAAAACCATACTATTTATTACTTATTTTAGAAATAGTCAAAACATCCTGCCCTGTTGCATCACCAAACTCCTGCAACTTACCAAAAGCCGCTGCTGATGCATAGTTCAGCAATTCCTGCGGAGTGTGCTGATTATATAATCCATAAATTAAACCAGCCATAAAACAATCGCCACTACCCGATCTGTCAATCACACCATGACAGGTAAATTCAGGCGAATGATATTGTTTGCCATCTGTGTACAAACAGGTATAATATAAAATATCATTTTCTTTACTATCAAACCTAAATGTGTTGGCAACTGTTTTACATTTCGGAAATTTTTCCATAATCGCTTTTGAAGAAATTTCTGCATGGTCAAGATATGCATGTTTGCTTCTTTTATCATGGATATGTTCATCAATATCGATGCCTAACAAAATGTTGGCACTCCATATATTTCCCATTATTACGTCGCAATATTCAACCAGCGCCGGCATTACTTCGTGTGGTTTTTTACCGTACTTCCATAACCGCGAACGATAATTTAAATCAACTGAAATAGTTATATTTTTTTTCGCAGCGGCTTCTACTGCTTCCAGACAAACATGCGCAACATTCTCATTCAATGCCGGACTGATCGCAGAAAAATTAAACCATGATACATCATGCAAAACCCTGTCCCAATCAATCATGCCGGGTTTCAATTCAGAGAAAGAAGAATGTTCTCTGTCATAAACCATGTTTCCTTTCAGATCAGCGCCACGTTCTAAATAATACAAACCAATACGGCTACCCGAAAACAATACGGACGATGTATATATATTATGATACTCGAGATAATGCAGCATGTGCTTTGCCATAAAATTATCCGGCAATACAGTGCAATATTTTACGGGTACATCCCACCCTGCCAAAGCTGTTGCCACATTGGCTTCTGCGCCACCAACATAAACAAGTACCGGTTGTTTTTCCGATTCATCACTCGCTGCCGGCGAGATGCGCAACAATAATTCCCCAAAACAAAGTACTTTCTTTTTAGCCATGGTAATTCAAGAAGATTTAATAAGGATATATATTTTGATACTCAAGGTATTTAATTTATACATATAACAGGTATGATAAAAGAAGAAAAGATGGCTATTTCTTAAAAATAAAGTAGACAGCTAATATAAGAAAACCAAACCCGATAAGATGGTTGATCCTGAATGTTTCGTTTTTAAAAAATATAAGTGAAAACGCTGTGAATACAATTAATGTAATTGCTTCCTGTATGACTTTTAACTGCCAAAGTGTGAACGGGCCGCCGTTTTCAACAAAGCCAATCCTGTTTGCGGGAACTTGTGCAGAGTATTCAAAAAGTGCGATGCCCCAACTTATAAAAATAACAGAAATTAGATTCAAATTATTGAACCAGGCAAATTGTTTAAATTTTAAATGCCCATACCAGGCCGTTGTCATAAAAATATTGGATAAGATGAGTAATGCTATTGTATAAACACCTTTCATGTTTTTAGTTTTAATGCTAAGTACCTAATGTTTACTTGTGTTTTTGACTTTTGTCTTTTGCTCAGCAAAGGTATGCGGTACAAGTGAGTGACACAACGATGATGCCATGAAAAACTATTGTTGATAACATAAAATTATATACTCAATTCTCACAGCCTGTTTCTAAGAAATTCAAAAACCAAATAGCCAATTATAGAAGAAATAATGGCAATCAAAAAATTGCCTGTTGTAAAAATATCTTGTATCGCCCACAACAATCCTTTGCTTTTTCCTAAACCGGAACGCTCATATTCTCCCATTAATAAGTTTGAATAAAAAAGAAAAATGATGAACCCGGCCTCGATAATAATTCTCCATGCAACGGTTAGTTTTTTACTGTTTTTTTTATCGTATTGTTCTTGCGGCATGATTATATTTAATAACTTTTTAAAACAGTTTTAATGATTGAATCCTTTTGTGCTTCTGTTAATTTATAATTGTATTGATATTCGGATGTTTCCCAATCGCCATAATTCCAGTTGGGCAATACGATAAAACGTTTACCAAATTCAGCCGAAGACAATTGCGTGTTTTGCAAACGTTCATCTACAGTTTTTTTATCAAACAGATCGCTGAAATCAGCAAGGTTATCGCCTAGCAATAAAATAATATTATGTGTGGCTGCTACTGCCTGTCGCCGACTTTCTTTGCTGTTATCAGCATCTTCATTTAGTATCAAATGCGTACTATCCACATACGGAAACCCATACTGCTGAAGGTTTTTCATCGTGCCATCACGTTCTTTTTCTTCGCGGTTGGTGATATAAAATATTTCTACATTTTTAGAAGCGGCATAATTGAAGAAACTAACGGTGCCGGCTAAGGTATCACATTCGCCCAGATCTGTCCAATTGATCCATGACTTGCCATCATAATCTTTTCCCTGCAATGCCTGGTGTGCGGCGTATGGACTGTTGTTTAAAATAGTTTCGTCAATGTCGGTAACAATTGCCAAAGGTTTTGTAGTTGGTTGTTGAAGGGCTTCATCCAGGCGCAGCCGTGCAATATTATATGCCTGAAAACATAAAGCCGAATACTCAGCAGCCTGTTGCTGATAGAATGCTGTAAATAATTTGCCGTTAACAACGATGCCCGATGTTGCTGATGAAGCACTGGTAATGTTACGTTGTGCAGAACAAGCTACCAGCGATGCGAGAATTACAGCGGCAAAAATTTTCTTCATAAAAACTTATTATGTTATCAAATTTAAATGTAAAAACCCATTTTATATTTATAATAACTTTATAAAAAAGAGCCGACAGGCATTTTTATTTTACCTGGAATACGTACCTTTTATTTTAATTACTTATTTATATATAATATGAACCAGCTAAAAAAAATATTCGTTGTCGCTTTATTATTTTGTTTGCCGTTTACATCGATGGCATGGGGTAAAACAGGACACCGCATTGTAGGGCAAATTGCAGAAAGTTATTTAACGCCGAAGGCCAAAGCCGCTATCAAAGCCATTTTGGGCAATGAATCCATCGCGATGGCAAGCAACTGGGCCGATTTTATTAAGTCGGATTCTGCCTATAATTATTTATATAACTGGCATTTTGTAGATGTGCCCGATAGCTTTAGCAAAGCGGATTTTAAAGACTTTCTTGAAAAGGATACAGCTGCAAATGCATATAATAAATTGAATTTTTTAATTAAAGAACTGAAGGATAAAAATCTTTCTAAAGATAAAAAATTACTGTACCTGCGTATGTTGATACATATTGTTGGAGATATACATCAGCCTTTACATGTTGGCCGTTCAAGCGATTTAGGTGGCAATAAAATAAAAGTAAAATGGTTTAAAGATGATACAAACCTGCATGCTGTTTGGGATGATAAACTGATAGATTTTCAGGAGCTTAGTTATACAGAATATGCCAACGCTATTAATTTTACCACACCTGCACAACGGGCTGCATGGCAGAAAACGCCCATCTGGCAATGGTTGTACGAATCGAACCAGATTGCATTTTCTTTATATGATGAGATAACGGAGCCTGAACAAAAATTAAGTTACAGCTACAATTATGAACATTATGCAACATTAAACCAACAATTATTGAAAGGTGGCGTGCGCCTTGCCGGTATACTGAATGCGATATTCGGAAGCTGACCTTGAACGTTTCAAACTTTACTTCTTACCTTCAATGTTCAATTAGTTTTTATTACTGAATTTTGTATAAGAAGCAATTCATTTAATGGCGCACGATCATTCACACGGACATCACCACCATCATCACGACCATTCGGTTACGTTAACAAATGTAAGTACCGCTTTTATTATTGGTATTTGCCTTAATTTTTTATTTGTTGTAATAGAAGTGGTTGTTGGCTTTTCTATTCATTCGCTTTCGTTGCTTTCGGATGCCGGGCATAATCTTGCAGATGTAGGCGCACTGGCGCTTTCGTTGCTGGCGTTCAGGCTTTTAAAAGTAAAATCAAACGAGCAATATACATACGGTTACCGCAAAACATCTATCATTGTTTCGTTGTTCAATGCTATGTTGTTGCTGGTTTCTATTGGCGCTATTCTTTATGAAGCTATACTTCGCTTTATTCGTCCTGAAACAAATATTCCCGGTTTTACTATTTCGATTGTTGCTGCCGTTGGTATTGTTATAAATGCTGTTACGGCATTACTTTTTTTTAGAGATAAAGAAAAAGATATGAATGTAAAAAGCGCTTACCTGCATTTGATGAGTGATGCGGTTGTTTCGCTGGGTATTGTAATTGGCGGTGTCATTATATTTTATACACATTGGTTTTGGATAGATAGTGTTTTGAGTATTATCATTGCCGCGGTAATTTTATTAAGTACCTGGCGGCTGATGAAAGAAAGTTTGCGTTTATCACTGGATGGCATACCCGAAAATATTCAACTACAGGATGTTAAGGCTGCTGCGCTGAAAATCAATGGTGTTAAGGATTTGCATCATATACATATCTGGGCGATCAGCACTACTGAAAATGCTTTGACGGCACATTTGGTTCTATCGAAAGATATAACCATTGAACAGGAACGAAACATAAAGCATGTTTTAAAGCATGAGTTTGAACATAAAAATATCCATCATGTTACACTTGAAACTGAAAGGGAAAATGAACCTTGCGAAACTGCAGATTGTTAATTACAGATGCTTAATGGTATATCGTACAAGTGAGTGACACAACGATGATGCTATGAAAAACTGAAGTTGGTATCCAAATAAAAATATATGCAGATAAGGCCCGCAACGATTGATGATGTGGAACAATTAGCGCAGCTTTTCCGTGATACAATTTTAACTGTCAACAGCAAAGATTATAATGAAGAACAGGTAAATGCATGGGCTGCTACTTCAAAAAATATTGACAGGCTAAAGACTAAAATAAAGGAAGATCATTTTATTGTTGCAGAAATTGGAAATGTGATTGTTGGCTTTGGTTCCATTACAGCTGCCGGTTATCTTGATTTTATGTATGTTCATAAAGATCATCAGCGCAAAGGCATTGCCAGCAAGCTTTTACATGAAATAAAAACACAGGCGATAAAATGGAAACTTGCTGAAATTACTACCGATGCAAGTATTACTGCAAAACCTTTTTTTGAAAAAAACAGCTTTAAAATTATTACACAACAAAAGGTTTATATAATTGATGTGATGCTTATAAATTATAAAATGCATTGTATAATTTAATCCGGCACCTTAACAAAAAAATTCAATAATTTACAGTTACAAAATATTTATATGCCAACATGGATTATATATGCAATCCTTTCTGCGGTATTTGCAGGAATTACTTCCATCCTTGCCAAGTATGGTTTGGAAAATGTTAATCCTGATCTGGGATTAGGCATCCGCACTGCTACAATCTTTTTTATTATTACTACTATAAATTTTATTGGTTCAAAATACAAAGGCGTTGCTCTGTTAACTTTTAAAGAAACGAGTTTATTAATTCTTTCAGGATTAGCCACCACACTAAGTTGGTTGTTTTATTACAGGGCGATGAAAGATGGGCTGGTATCGTATGTTGCCGCAATTGACAAAGCAAGTATTGTAATTACAATTGTGCTTGCCTTTATTCTTTTTAAAGAACCGGTGAACTCAAAAATATTAATCGGCGCCGGATTGATCTTTGCCGGCATGTTGGTTTTGGTTTGGAAATAATTATTTTTTGAGCCCGGCTTTTGTACTACTATCTGGCTGCATTGGCGTCGCACTCTTCAACAACATAACTTTATTGAACTTTTTATTTTCAACTCAATACTTCTTTATTTTTTTGTTAACTGCTTATTAATTCCTGCAATGCACATTTTCTTTAGCAAAATATTTTTTATTTTGTAGTAATGAATTACACCTTATGCCAAGATATAACATCCACGATATTAATATTGGAGACAAGGTTTATTACCACGATGACTACCTAAGCAAAAAACATTCTATCTGGACAGTAGTGGCAAAACTTGATGAAAGTATGCTGGTAATTGAAATAAATAAAGACGACAAAAATGAAAGAAGAATAGTTGAGATCAGCGACATCAAAGAAATAATACCACCGAAATCAATTTAATAAAAGACTATCTTAAAATAAGTATCAATAATAAAATAATTATAATTGCCGCTCCTATTGAAATATAAACACCGTGGCTGTGTTCTGCATCATCTCTCATTGTCTTCAACTCTTTACGAAGTGAAGCTTTTTCAGACGGCGATAAATTGCTTTTATCCATGCTTTGTATTTCTGCAACCCGTTGTAATATCTGTTGCGCCATGATACTGTCTGCCTTGCTTACGCTATCTGCTGATGGTTTGTCTATAATTCTGTAACTGGCAATAGCGGGGCTTGTTATAGCAATCATGATCATGAATGAAATTGCTCTTAATAAATTTTTGATATGCATTTTGGTGAGTTTTAAATTGGTTAACTATGTTATTAGCATTATGTTTTCAAAAAAGATGCCTTAATTATTTTTAACAAATTGTACTGTAAAAAATATTCGTTTTTTCATTTTCAGGGATTTTATTGCCCAATACGGGAAATTATATAAACAATAGTTTGTGTTTTACTATTCGTTTGCATAAAACGCTTTATTATCTTTGTAGCAAACGTCAATCAATGTGGTTAAATAGCATTTTAGATACAATCGGCAATACCCCTCTTATTAAACTAAATAAAATTACCAGAGCATTACCTTGTACAGTATTGGCAAAAGTGGAATATTTTAACCCAGGCAATTCTGTTAAAGATAGAATGGCTGTAAAAATGATTGAGGTAGCCGAACAGGAAGGCAAATTAAAACCCGGCGGCACTATTATAGAAGGCACAAGCGGCAATACAGGTATGGGCCTGGCATTGGCTGCGTGTGTAAAAGGTTATAAATGCATTTTTACAACTACAGATAAACAATCCAAAGAAAAGGCGGATATTTTAAAAGCCGTAGGCGCTGAAGTAATTGTATGTCCAACTAACGTTGAGCCCGAAGATCCGCGTAGTTATTATTCTGTTTCAAAAAGGCTTGCTGAAGAAATACCAAACAGCTGGTATGTAAATCAATATGATAATCTGGCCAACCGCCTCGCACACTATGAACAAACAGGCCCTGAAATATGGGAACAAACCGAAGGCAAAATAACGCACCTGGTAGTGGCTTCCGGAACCGGCGGTACAATTACAGGCACCGGAAAATATTTGAAAGAAAAGAACCCCAATATTAAAGTATGGGCCATTGACACGTACGGTTCTTTATTAAAAAAATATTTTGATACAGGTGAAATAGACCATAAAGAAGTTTATCCATATATCAGCGAAGGCTTTGGTGAAGATTTTGTGCCGGCAAATTATGACATGAATGTTATTGATATCTTTGAAAAAGTAACTGATAAAGACGGCGCAATTATGGCACGTCGTATTGCAAAAGAAGAAGGATTGTTTTGTGGTTATAGCGCCGGAAGCTGCCTGCAGGGAATGATGCAACTAAAAAATCAATTAACAAAAGATGATGTTGTAGTATGCATCTTTCACGACCACGGAAGCCGCTATGTGGCTAAAGTATATAATGATCAGTGGATGATGGAACGCGGTTTTTTAGAAGTAAAAACAATTAAAGACATTGTAAACGGAAGAGCATCAAAAAAACTTATTACAATCGGACCAAAACAAACAGTTGGAGAAGTTATTGAGCTTATGAAAAAATATGATGTTGAAAATATTCCTGTAATGAAAGACGGAATTAGCGTGGGCGCTGTTTCTGAAAGCGGTTTATTTAATAAGATCATTAATAATGCAGGATTAAAAAAACAGACTGTTGAATCTGTAATGGAAAAATCATATCCTGAAGTAGCTTTTGATACGCCTGTAGAACGTTTAAGTTCATTTATCACTAAAGAAAATGGCGCTGTATTAAGTAAAGATGATAGCGGCTATTACCATATCATTACCAAATACGATATTTTACAAAGCCTTGCTAAATAACAGTGGGCTATTCTTACTATCCTGTAAAATGCTTGCTGGCACTGCATTTCAAGAGCAGAATATCTTCATACCACAAAAAATAATTATACCTGGCACGTAGTTTTACGATAATTATTTTCGTAACCATCCCATTGTACTTACCCGGTTTATTCCAAAACAGCAGTATTTACTGTACCCAAAAAAAAGAGCAATAACGCTCTTGTATAGCGATACAGGCCGATGTATCTTTGTGTCAGAAGTTGATTGATAGGAATTAATATCAATCATATCCAAAAATCCTGATAAAGACCAAATAAGTAAATCCAATTTCTGAAAAGCTGTAAAACCCAATATCAGTCAACTTCTATTTAAATTAAAAATCCTATATCATATAAATGGCTGTTGCAAGCCATGAAAAACACTAAGACCAGTATCTGAATTTAAAACCAAAACCAGAGATCCTAAAGAAAACCAGTAGAATCCAGATCTGAAAAAAACCAAACCAAAACCTAAGGAAAACCGACAAGTCTGAAATCCGAACGAAAACCAAATTTCTTATCCTGAGGAAGGCTAAAAACACTGAAACCCGGAACAAATTATTGAGTTAGTTTTTCTGGAAAATTGACCCCCCTCAAAAGTATTTTTAATCTTTAAAGAACCAACTAGCAATAGTTGGTTTTTTATTTTGTCCTTTTTGCATGATTGCAAAACTTAATTCTACAATTTTATTATCTTGTTGGCATGAACAGGAAATACCAACTCACTGCAGCAGTTATTTATGTTATTCTTTTTTTTGCATTGTTTCCCTGGTACAAATATGTATTTGATATTGATGGTGTAGGATATATTCATGTAGCAACACGGCTTGCCAAAGGAGAATATTTTAATTCAATAGCCGGCACGTGGAGCCCGCTAGGTTCCTGGCTGATTGTGCCATTCGTTAAAGCAGGGCTGGATCCTGTATTAACTGCAAAATATGTGAATGGTTTTTTGGGGTTATTTACTCTTTTTAGCTGTTATTCATTAACAGACAAATTTAATATCAACGGCTTTTTTAGAAAAATCATCCCTTTTATATTAGTTATACTGCTTACATCTTTTTCTTTTTACGAATTATTTGCAGATCTGCTGGTACTGCTATTCCTGACGTTTTATCTCATTATACTAAATATAATAATTACTTAACGGAATCAACTAATTTCTTAAATGTTTCCGGTTCGTTCATTGCCAGATCAGCTAAAACCTTGCGGTTCAGGTCAATTTTTTTAACGGCTAATTTATGAATGAACTCGCTGTAGGTAATTCCTTCTGCTCTTACAGCTGCGTTTATACGTGCGATCCACAAGGCACGGTAATCGCGTTTTTTTACTTTGCGGCCAACATAACTATATGTTAAGCCTTTTTCCATTACGTTTTTGGCAACGGTATATACATTTTTGCGTTTGCCATAATACCCTTTGGCTGCTTTTAATATTCTTTTGCGGCGAGCCCTGCTGGCAACGGCGTTTACTGAACGTGGCATATCTTAATAATTTTAAATTTTTTAATAATAAATTTTAAATCGAATCAAATGTTGGTTTTATTTCAACCCTAACAAACGTTTTACAAAGTGGAGATTAGCGGGATGCACTACACCTTCGTGCCCTAAATGGCGTTTACGTTTTTTTGATTTTTTAGTAAGAATGTGGCGTTTGAACGCTTTTTGAAATGTAATTTCGCCGGTACCGGTTACTTTAAAGCGCTTTTTGGCGCTGGAGTTTGTTTTAACTTTTGGCATTATATAACTTATTCTAGTTACTCCCTGCTGGCGGGCTTCACAGGAAACCGCTTTTTGAGCCATGTGGGAAATGTGTAAAAAAGAGAACTATCTTTTTTGGGCGGCGAAGGTACGGTAAAATATTTTAATATACAAAGAAAGTCTTAGGTAGTAAGTTATAAGTATTAAGATATTCAATTGTTTGCTGAATAATGATTTGTAGTACAAGTGAGTGACACAACGTTGCTGAATAGAATTGCAAATGCTAAGTCCAAAAAATAATCTTTTAAATAAAAAAGCTGCCTCATAAAATTATAAGGCAGCCTACTCTTATCAACAGGAGGTTTACAGGTTAGTTATGGGATTGTATTTTGGCACAAAGGCTTTCATGATAGCCCATGCAGTTATGTATGATAATGCGCATATCGCAAACATAATGCTATAGGCTGTTTGCACATGGCCTAAGCCTTGATAGTGATCGGAAAGCCTGCCAGCTAATTGCTGTACCAACACACCGCCTAAACCGCCAGCTAAGCCACCAATGCCGGTTACAGAGCCAACTGCTTTTTTAGGAAACATATCGGATACCGTTGTAAATAAATTAGCCGACCATGCCTGATGTGCAGCAGCGCCGAGGCAAATGACACATAGCGCATATACATAAGCGTTATCGCCGAACACGGAGACATCACCAAAATATTGCGTGGATAATAATACCAAGGGCAATATCGCTATTAAAAACATCGCCAGCATTCTTGCTTTGTATGTTTCCATGCCTTTATTAATAAAGAAGATGGGAAAACCACCGCCGGAAACACTTCCGATAATTGCTACGCCATATACCATGAATAAAGGTATCATGATTGCGTGGCCTTCCATGTTGAATTGCTTCTTCATATAATCAGGCAACCAGAATAATAAGAACCACCAGATACCATCTGTCATGAACTTACCGAAAAAGAAAGCCCATGTTTGCCGGTAACCTAAAAGTTTTAGCCACGATACTTTTGCTTTATCTTCTTCTACAATTAATGAATTTGTTTCGGTATCATCGCTGTGTATATAATCGTATTCTTCTTTAGATAAATTCTTTTGCTTTGACGGCGGGTTATAAAATTTAAACCAGAATATCAACCATAAAAAACCAATGCCACCGGTAAGTATATATGCCATCTGCCAGCCTTTGATAGCGCCATCGAACCAAACACGATATGCTATAACCGGCACCGTTAGTGACGCGATCATAGCGCCGATATTGGAGCCACTATTAAAAATACCTGTTGCCAATGCACGTTCTTTTTTAGGGAACCACTCAGCAACTGTTTTTATAGATGCAGGAAAATTTCCGGCTTCGCCGATGCCAAACAAACTACGTACGATCGCATGGTTTAAAACAGCGCCGCCGCATAAAGCGTTCAGCATACCAAATACCGACCATGTAATTAAAGAAAGTGCAAGGCCTAATTTAGTTCCTATTTTATCGATGATCCATCCCGCAAAAACGGTTATCATCGCGTAGCAAAAAGTAAATGCTGAAGTAACGGTTGCAAAATCAGTTCCTGTCCAACCCAGGCCACCTTTATCAACCGGCAAAGAGAATAATGGTTTTAAATAACCAATTACCTGCCGGTCCATATAATTAATGGTAGTAGAAAAGAATAACAGGGCGACGATCGTCCACCTGTATTTTCCAATGGCTTCCCTGGTCATTCGTTATTATTTAGTTCTTATTGATTGAATAGTTGCTAACACTTCTTTGGTCAATGATTCAATCTTAGCGTAATCCTTTGCTTCCAATAATTGTTTGCTTATCAATTTGCTTCCCATACCAACTGCGCAAACGCCCGCTTTAAACCATGCGCCGATATTTTCTTTAGTTGTATCAACACCGCCTGTTGGCATAAATAAAATGCCCGGGAAAATTTCTTTAATACTGCTTAAAAAATCAGGCCCCAACATATTACCGGGAAATAATTTTATAAACTTAGCGCCCATGTTTTCAGCAGCGATAATTTCTGAAGGCGTCATACATCCCGGCACCCAAAGCATGTTATGTTTTTCTGCTTCTGCAGCTACTTCAGGAACAAAGCCCGGAGAAATAATATAATCCGCACCTTCTGCTATAAACGCTTTACACTGCTGGGCAGTTTTGATCGTTCCTACGCCAAGGTACATACCTTTTAATTCAGAATCGCACAAAGCTTTCATTGCCCTGAAGTTATTCAAAGCGGCTTCGCCCCTGTTGGTATATTCAACAGTACGGATGCCTGCGCGATATAATGCACGTAACACTTCTAAAGTAACTTCCGTGTCTTTGTAAAAATAAAGTGGCAAGATTCCCTGGTCGGGTATCAATTTCAGTAATACATCTTTTTTCTCCATGACAAGTTTATTTTTTAAATGGCTAGCAATGTTATTCCATCTGTACAATAATACATCTTTTTTTTATGCAATCGTTACCGGAGTTTTTCCTTGCAATTCAAATAAATATACAAGACATTTGCCTCCTCATAATTAAATAAAATATATCACGATCATGCCTAAAAAAGTAGTAACCCTCGGTGAGATAATGTTACGTTTATCTACTCCTGATTTTAAACGTTTTGTACAAGCGGATAGTTTTGATGTAACCTACGGCGGCGGCGAAGCCAATGTGGCCGCGGCTATTTGCAATTATGGTGAGAACGGGACCTTTGTAACTAAAGTGCCGAATAATCCAATCGGACAAGCTGCTATCAACCACCTACGCCGTTATGGTGTAGATACAAAATTTATAGCGCGTGGCGGTGAACGCCTGGGAATTTATTTTTTAGAAACTGGCGCATCGATGCGTGCTTCACAGGTTGTTTACGACCGTGCAGGCGCTTCAATTGCCGATGTAGATGCTGCTGAATTTGATTTTGATAAAATATTTGAAGGCGCTGATTGGTTTCATACAACCGGCATCACTCCAGCTTTAAGCGATAAAGCTGCTGCATTAACTGAAGCTGCATTGAAAGCTGCCAAAGCAAAAGGCATCACCACTTCTATCGATCTCAACTTCCGTAAAAAATTATGGAGCAAAGAAAAAGCGCGCGAAGTAATGACCAAATTGTGCAAATATGTTGATGTGTGCATCGGCAATGAAGAAGATGCTGATACAACGTTAGGCTTTAAAGCAAAAGATACAGATGTAACAAAAGGCGAATTAAACCTTGATGGCTTTAAAGATGTATTTAAACAAATGAAAGAAAAATTCGGTTTCAAATTCATCGCATCTTCATTGCGCGAAAGCCACAGTGCAAGCGATAATGGATGGAGCGCATTGGTGTATGATGGCAACGAATTTTATCATACAAAACAATATAATGTGCGCATTGTTGATCGCGTTGGAAGCGGCGACAGCTTTGCAAGCGGATTGATTTACGGATTGGTAACAGGCATGAAAATGGCGGATGCCGCTGAGTTTGGTGTTGCTGCATCTGCATTGAAACATACTATTCCGGGCGACTTGAACCACGCAACTTTAACCGAAGTAAAAGAACTGGTAAAAGGCGACGGAAGCGGAAGGGTACAACGTTAAAACTCCCAAAGAAAACAAATATCAACCAATGAAAAAATCTGTCTGCAAAATGCAAGGCGGATTTTTTTGTAACCAACATTTGTTTTTCAATTAAGCATCGTTGTGAACTTGTTCTGTTACTATTTTCTTTCAGTGAAAGAAAATAGTAATCTCACTTGTACGGCATACAATAATGAACAAACAACTAACTGCTAAACATCTAAATTAATAAACAATGATAGTAGATACACTCGCAAACGCACATAGATATTACAGCGTACATCCGTTATTTAAAAAAGCATTTGAATATATAAATGCTTTAAATCTTGAAACAGCCGAAGCAGGCAAATTTGAAATTGAAGGAAAAGATTTGCATGGTTTTGTTGCTATAAAAGACGGCGTATCCAAAGGGCTTGGCAAACCGGAAGCGCACAAAAATTATATCGACATTCAACTCTGCCCGGTAGGCTCCGAAACAATGGGCTGGATTCCTTTACAGCAAAGCTTTAATCCCAAAGCCGAATACAATGCAGAAAAAGATGTTACCTTTTATAGCGATGAACCGCAAACTTATTTTACCTTAACAGCCGGATGGTTCGCCATCTTTTTTCCCGAAGATGTACATGCGGTACAAATTGGCGATGGCCCGATAAAAAAATTAGTGGTGAAAGTGAAGATATAAATTTCACAATCCCGATGAAGAATTAGAAAAGGCTCGCCGCAAGGCCAGCCTTTTCACTTTTATGATTTAATGATAACTTCGTATGAACCGTTAACTTATTGCACAACTAATAAATACTATTTTCGTTAAATAACAAATCTCATTTATGAAAATATCTTCCCTGATAATTGCTGGTGTAGCTGTTATTTGTTCTATTGGTTTGATACGATGCACCAAAGAAACAATTTCGCCTGATAATTCGTATGGTTTGCCAAATGCTACGCAAACAGGTGCAAATACTTTTGCCAGCGTATTAACAGGGATAGGCAGTTACGATAATATTACCACTGTTTTTTTTATTGCAGATAATGATATTAACGATCCATTTTATTCCAGTTCAGGAAATGGCGCATGGCTTAACGGCGATACATTAACAATCGGGGGAGCACCACAAACGGGAAGTTATTTTCAGGGAATAACATTCACTATAACCGGAAATCTTCAGCAAGGTGCAATATATAATGTGGATTCTGCAGGTGTGAGTGCAGTTAGCGGCAGCGATTCAACCTGCCAGGGTGTTTC
>Ga0206833_1156_pt1 | contig 17214 bp, 12 predicted proteins | sample Alteio_BWOrgCont_32_FD_152891 | JGI IMG/M metagenome (GOLD analysis project Ga0206833, IMG submission 152891) | Enriched cells from forest soil in Barre Woods Harvard Forest LTER site, Petersham, Massachusetts, United States -... | ecosystem: Environmental > Terrestrial > Soil > Temperate forest >... | reverse complement strand
GCCATAGGATACTGCGCTACCGCCAGCGGATATTATTCCCTTGCTTTTGGGGGGGGGGCCGAACGGCGGTGGCTATAATGGATCCGCCGTGTCTCCAACAACCGCAAGCGGGTACAGTTCGGTCGCGATCGGCGATGCGGTCGCACAGGGTAGTTACTCGTTTGCCATGGGCGGCAACATCATGCCGCAGGATGTTTTCGGGTCGCCGTTCGCACCGACTTATGCGAGAGGTAACTCTGCGATGGCTTTCGGAGAAATTACGAGCGCGAATGGCAACGACTCGTTCGCTGTGGGATTCCAGGTGCAGGCCAACGGACTGTCCTCAACGGCATCCGGTTATGGCTCTTGCGCCAACGGCAACTTTTCGTTCGCTACGGGATATTTTACACAATCAAATTCGAATTACCAGGTTGCGATCGGCGTAGCCAATATCGGCGGATCCGTTGGTGGTAGTAATCCTCTTTTTGAAGTCGGCAACGGCTCGGCGAGCGCGTACTATTCGTCCACCAATTCGGGCTACTATCAGGCCGTCGTTTATCCATCCGATGCCTTCGTTGTGTACAGGAACGGTAACGCCACCGTGACGGGAACCTTCTCGGTTAGTGGTTCGAACCCGGTATTGGTTTACCCGGCTGGGGACCTCTCAATGGGCGGCTTCCAGTCCGGCCCGCAACCGTATCATCCGTAGCAGCGAAATTCAGTTGTAGCCCTCAATTTACTCCCGTGGACTCGACGGAACAAAAAGGCGCTGGCAGTGGCTTCGGGAGATTGCTTTGGTTTGTTTCCGGCGTTGTCATCGTCTGCGCTCCCATTGCCCTTCTCGCCTCCGGTCCGGCGTGGTGGTCCGACCCCACGCTCACCACATCCGGCACTCCGGTCATCAGCGGAAGCGCCAGTGATTTCGCTGTAGCGAACCAGGGCCAACTCAAGAACATGGCCGTCACGGCTGTCAAGGAGTTCAATACAGTTCTCCCCGGCGGAGCAGGTTCGCCTCTCAACAGCTTGGCCGTATCGCTGACAGCGACCTCAGGTAGCACCAGCGATTTCTCCGCTGTCAATCTCGGTCAGCTCAAGGCCGTAGCCAAACCATTCTACGACCAACTTTTTATCGTGGACTATGAGGGTCCTCCAATATTCACCAGCGGGACCTACCCTTGGACAACCAGCGGCCTTACCGCGAGCGATTTTTCGGCGGCGAACCTCGGCCAGGTGAAAAATCTGTTTAGCTTCGATTTCACGTACACCAGCGGTACAAACCCGCTGCCTACCTGGTGGAGGAAATCCTATTTCGGCACCTTGAGCGTCAGTCCAACCGCCTTCGTCACTTGGAGCGGAAGCCTGATGACCACTGGGACGGCATATGCCTTGGGTCTGGACCCGATTGACTACTACGATGGTACCCTCCCAAATCTCTCCATCTACAGCGGCAATTCTCAGTCCGGGTTTGTTGGCAGCATTCTCAGCTATCCATTGGTCGTAAGTGTTACGACAACCGGGTCGGGTTCGCATCCGTTGGATTATGCGCCTGTGGTCTTTACGGTATCTTCTGGATCGGGCGGCCTCGCTTCCACCGGCACGGCAACCTCCCTTGCCCCCTCCACTACGGCACTCACTAACTCGAGCGGTTATGCAACCGTGTATTGGGAACCATTGGAGAGCGGAACCAGCCAGATCACAGCCACAGCTACAAGTGGCACAGCGTCAACATCGGTTACCTTTTCAGAGACCGCGGCGGTGGTTTTTTCTTCCAGCACCGCTGTGCTATGGGGGCAGAATCAACAGGGGCTGCCGGGCCAATTCCTCAGTGATCCGTTTGTTGTGCAGGTTACGGGAACGAATCAGCAGCCCGTATCCGATGCGCAGGTGACTTTCTCGGTCACATCGGGAGGAGGAGGCCTGACGACGAATGAGTTTTCCGCCCCCGTGCAAACAACCGGCACCGTGACGACAGGGACCGACGGCATTGCAATGATGTATTATCAACAGAGCGGAACATCGGAAGTGACCAGTGCGATAACCGTGAGTGGCAGTTCCGCCGGTCCGGCAGTTTTTTACGCAAAGACTGTATCGGCGGCGCCGATTCAGTCAGCGCATCTTGCCGCGGGGGACCCGTCGTCTGTTGCCGACTCGGATGGAGGTGCCTGGTCATGGGGAGATAATTTTTATCCCCCTGGCGAGTTAGGCGATGGCAGCACGGTTCTCGGACGGTTCTATCCTACTGCGATTAGTGGAACGCTTAGCATCTTTTCCGTGGCGACCGGGGTTGACGGCCTTGCTCTAAGCGGATCGGGTTGTCTCTACGAGTGGGGGTACGATTACGGCAGTCCGACATTGGTGCCAGGTATTAGCGGCGTGACCGCTGTCTCCTGCCAGAATGGTTTGGACCTTGCCGTTACCAGCGATGGTTCACTGTGGGCATGGGACCCCGGCTCTAATGATCCTTCGCAAGTCTCGGGGCTTAGCGGGGTCGTTTCCGCAGCCAGTGGGGGTACATTCAACTTGGCACTGGAAAACAACGGAAGCGTTTGGGCTTGGGGCACGCTCTACCCCAGCCTGGGAGACGGCTCTACGGTCACCAGCAGCACCCCAATCGAAATTCCATCGCTTAGCGGCTCCGGGATTATCGCTGTGTCTGCCGGTGGTGATTTTGCGGCAGCCCTCACTTCGGGTGGGCAGGTATTAACCTGGGGATCGAACGATTGGGGCCAACTGGGAATCAGCGGGTCCCTCTCGGTATCCAAACCCCAGGCGGTTGTCGGCGCTACCAATGTGATCGCCATCAGCGCGGGTCATGACTATATGATTGCACTGAAATCGAACGGAACAGTTTTGGCATGGGGTGACGATCAGCAAGGCCAACTTGGGATCGGTATAAGCGGCACGCTGGAACTCAGCGGAACGCCGGTGCAAGTACAGGGGTTGACGAAGATTATAGACATTTCCGCGGACTTTGCCGTGAATCTGGCTCTTCAGGATACAGGCGCGATCTGGACTTGGGGATCGGCCGCAGCCACTTTGGCAAATGGGACCGGATATCCGCAGGAGTATATCAACTTTTACAATTACCTTTATAACGGCGGTGATGCTTATACAAGTTTCTCGACAACCACATCGGTATCAGTAAAGCCTTTGCTTTTAATGAATGATCCCGCTTACGCGGGCGTGGCTCCTGCCAATGATAATTTGGCGGCCGCAATGACCATGACGGTTGGTGGCAGCGACTCCGAAGACACCACGTCGGCTACCGTGGAGCCAAACGAAGCATTTACGGATGGCATCGGTACAGAGTGCATAGGCAGAACCATCTGGTACAAAGTGACCACCGGTTCGCAGACGTCGCTGATCGTTACCGCCACAAGCACTGCCTTCTATCCATTGATTCATGTCTTTTCCAGTAGCACGAGCAGTATGCTGGTGCCCCTCTTTCCTATGGACCACAATCCCTATGTCCCGGGATCCCGCAGCTTTCTTGCCCAGTCCGGAAGCACATACTTCATTCAGGTGGGGGGAGAGTTCGGAGCTTGCGGCGAGGTCACTACCGCAATAAATGACGTTGCTCCAACCACACCCAGCGGAGTGACCGCAGTCGCTCTTAGCGGGAGCGAGAATATGGTGTCCTGGAATGCGCAATCGGGCGATCCATATCCGACCACCTACCAGATATATCGGAGTAATGGTGGAGGTAGCTGGGTGCTCGTAGGTACATCGACTAATGCGGAGACGTTCGTAGACGCCAGCCTTGGGGCGAGCGGAATCTCCTCTTATGAGGTGCAGGTTGTAGAATTCTCAGCAACCAGCTCGTTGTCTGGGACGGCAAGCGTGGACCAAACCCATCTAATAGCCGGAAATCTGCCGGTGAATGGTATGAAACTATGGTTGACCGGTGACACGTTGTCAGTGAGCGACTCGACAGTGTGGTACGACCTAAGCGGAAACGCAAATAATGGCGTACTGCAGCAGGAGTCTCCACCGTATACCTTTCAACAAATGACCGAAACTGCCTTGAACGGCAAACCAGCCGTGAACTTCACCGGCAGCCAAATATTCTCGCTCCCGAGTTTTCTCAGTGGAACGGGCGCGGGCGAAATGCTGGTAGTGGTTAAATCGGCGCTAGAGACCGGCACTCAAACCCCGTGGTCATTCGACGAGTACTTTACAACGTATTCCGGATACCCGGGTAGCAACGGCCGGATTCAGGAAACATTTGGAAACGATTCGCAAGTTATGGAGGCACAGCCAACCGCCCCTCTGACCAATTATCATGTTTACGATGTAAGCAGTTCGAGTACTGGATTCAGGGAGATGTGGCTGGATAGTGTACCGCTTGCCTCAGCGACTGCCACTGGTTGGGGTTTTCGTTCTCTGGCCATCGGAGGCCCCATTAATTACGGATATCAGCCCTTTCAGGGGGATTTTGCAGAAGTCATCGTTTACGGTCGGGTTTTGAGTAACGCCGAGCGAATGGCTGCTCGCGCTTACCTGGACGAGAAATATGCTCTTGTCACTGCCGCGCCGGGCGCGCCATCGGATCTTTGCGCCGTGGCAATGAGCGGAACACAAAATTTGGTAACCTGGACGGACAGTAACAGCGTGACCGACGTGCAATACCAGGTATGGCGGCAGAGTGGCGGCGGGCCATCAGTGCTGGCCGGAACCACCGTTAACACGTGCACCTTCTTCGACAATGGAGTGGAACCGGACACCGGCTACACTTATCAGGTGTCCGCGGTCAACGGTGCCGGCACGACCAGCGGCACCGGAGGGGTGGTCGTTTCGGATTACGGCCCGCTATATGACAGCGTACCGACCAACGGGATGGCATTGTGGTTAATGGGTGACGGAGCGTGGGGTGGCAGCTACGTGCGCAATTGGCACGACTTCAGTGGCAACGGTAATGACGCATGGCAGAATCCTCCGTACGCTACGGGGACCACGGATGCCCCTACACTCGTGACGAATGCGCTAAACGGAAGGCCCGTCATGCACTTTGACGCGACCAAGCAGCAAACTCTGGCTCTGCCGCAATTCTTGGCTGGCGATACGAATGCCGAAATGTTCGTCGTTGTCAGGTCGGATACAACGGGGGCAACTAATGTTCCGTGGACGTTCAATCCCCCGCAAGGCTACCCTCCCACCTGGGGAGCCTCCCTATACTCGGCGTCCAATGGAAATGTCGTGGAAACCTTTGGTGATGTGACGGGCCAGTACGGTGTTTATAGTGCCCAACCTACGGCGGATTTGACTCAATACCACGTTTACGAAGTTAGCAGTTCGGATACCGGTCACTGGGAAATGTGGCTGGATGGCGTTTCCCAGTTTACAACATACACCAACGTCGCTGGCTTCACCGGCTCTATCACCTTGGGCGGGAGCGACGCCGGGGAGATCGAATCCGGCGGATATGACTACCCGGTATACGCATTCTTCACTGGCGATATCGCGGAGATGATCATCTATAACCGGGTCCTGACCAAGTCTGAGAAGGAGGCCGTCCGTCGCTACGTGGGAATTAAGTACTTGTTGCCGGGAATGGATGTGGACGGGGATGGCTTGACCACCGGCACGGATATCGCCGATGGGCTAGACCCATTGAATCCCGACGTGAACGGAGACGGACTCACCAATGGCGAAGACATGGCGCTGGGCATTTCTGCGACCAACGACTACCTAATCGACAATGGGCTGACCAATGCGCAAAACATCGCCTTGGGGATCGACTTGTTTTCTCCATATACACCGTTTACGCCTCCTTCGGACCCAACTCCCACTGAGCCGCCTGTGATTACGCTTCTCCTGCCCGCGAACGCGGTCCCGGATCCTTAACTGTTTCGAGATTCAGCACACCATGAAATTATCACGGAAGCGTATCGTCTGCGAGGCGTTGGAGTTTGCAAAAGGGCTGGCAGCGTCGGTGCTGCTGTCCACTCTACTTTTCACATCCGGGCCGATAAATCTGCTGGCCGAAGGCCCGGTCAGTTCGCCTTCTGCGACACCCGCTGAAACTCCCGCAGCGCAAGAGCCAGCCCTTGCTCCACCGGTAAAGGTCAACCGCACGGTCGTAAAAGTGACTCGGCCCACCGCCCTCCCTATATTTTCGACGCCGCCACGCGACGCGGAATTCTTCAGGGTCCGTATTTTGACTGAACCTCTGATTCCCATAGGGGGATCGACATCTGCCGCCGAGAATACGGACCTTGCCGCGGCCCTTTTAAAGTTCAGCCGTCTCCACGATCCGGATGATGTCAGTACGCTCACCAGTTTTATCTCCCAGTATCCGCAGACGCCCTGGAAGGCGTCGCTTCTCGTGAATCTTGGGATCATCTACCGAAAAACCGGGCAGTGGACCAAGGCGATGGATGCATGGGAGCAAGCATGGAGCCTTTCGAAAAACGCTACTACGCAATCCACGCGAGGCATCGCGGATCGCGCCGCGGGCGAAATCGCGGAGATTAATGCAAGGCTTGGACGATATGATCGCCTGCAGAGTCTCATGAGTGAGCTTCAGAAGCGCGGCATCCATGGTCCTGGGGGACAAAAGGTTGCCCAGGCGAAAGAGGGAATGTCGGAAATGCTCAATCATCCCGAGCGCTCATTTCGCTGCGGCCCCATGGCCCTCGCTTCCATCTGGAGTGCAGAACATCCGGCCACGCCTGGAAATCTGGCGCTCTTCGATGCGAACTCCACCATCAAGGGGACTTCCCTCGCCCAGGTTTACGAGTTGGCCCGCAAGGTGGGGATGAATTTTCAAATGGCCCGGCGCGAGCCCGGTGCCAAGGTAATCGTCCCTGCCGTCATCAATTGGAAAGTGGGTCACTATGCGGCAATTATCCGTGAGAGCTATGGGAGATACCTGATTGAAGACCCGACCTTTAGCGACAATATTTGGGTTTCGCGGCAGACCATCGATCAGGAAGCCAGCGGATATTTCCTGATTCCGGACGGGCCTCTTCCAGCGGGCTGGACTCCGGTTGGTGAAAATGAAGCCAGCAACGTCTGGGGCAAAGGCACAGTCGGAGGCACAAGAAATCCACCCCCGGGCCCTCTAGCACCGAAATGCCATTGCCCTCCCCTGGGTGTTGGTCCCGGGATGACGGACTATGACATGGATCCTTCCCGCTGCAATCTGCTGATGAACGATACCCCGGTGGGCTACAATCCGCCTGTCGGACCCTCCGCGAAATTCAGCGTATGGTATAGCGAGCAGGAGCAGTCGCCCGTTTCTGTTCCGTTTTACTCAAACCTCGGTCCGCAGTGCAGTTGCAACTGGATTTCCTATGTTGTGGACGATCCATTTAATGCCGCCACCAAGAGCTACGGGCCGAACGGAGGGACGCTGGATTACGCAGGCTATGAACCCTCGGGTGGCTGGACGAATTATGCGACCATTCCCCAGACCTCCCTTTCCGGTATTGTCGGGGTCTATGAGGTTACCGCTACTTCCACCGTCAGCGGCACCACCTACGTAACCATCGCGATTAGCGATGCCGGCACCTTTGCGATGCAGCCGGAATCCCACGAGGTGCTGGTCAAAACCTCGCTGTCCAGCTACGAAATGGATTATCCCGACGGCTCAAAGGCAATCTACAATCTCTCGACTAATCCACCTACCGAAGACAATCCTACTCCGTCTTCACAAGATATATTTATGACGGAGTGGATTGATCCCGCCGGCAATGTCATGCAATTTACCTACGATAGCGCCTTTCGGCTTGTCTGTGTCAAGGATGCGATTGGGCAAGTGAGCCACATCAGTTATATAAGCAATACCTCTACAAATTCCGATGGATCAGCCAATCCGGCGTACCTTGAAATTGCAAAAGTAACCGACCCTTTTGGCCGATACGCTCAATTTCAGTACAATGGCTCCGGCCAATTGGCGAGTGTTACGGACGTTTTGGCAATCACCTCCACTTACGGCTATGCTTCCGACAGCGATTTCATCGATAGTCTGACTACTCCTTACGGAACAACCAGTTTCCAGATGGGAGGGCCCGGTCTTAGCCAGACAACCAGCAACATTGACATGACGCTCTCGGCGACCGATCCGCTGGGCGGAACCGAATTCCTCGAATACGACGATGGCGATCCGGTGGTGGACGCCAGCGCCCCGGTGCCAAGCGGCATCAACACAGAAACTGAGTATGAGATGTATCGCAATACTTACTACTGGAGCAAGCAGGCGTACTCGCTCGGGCCAAATGACAAAACCAAGGCGAAATTGATGCATTGGGCTCATGTCAATGTCAACGGCGGCGCTGGCGCGGTGGCATCCGATACCCTCGAAAGTGAGAAACCTGCGTTCGAGAGCCGCATTTTTTACAATTATGCCGGCCAACCGTTCGATCCGGAGGATGCTCCCGAGCCCAATATAGAGGGAACCTGCAATGAACCGAGCGCGGTGGCGCGCGTCCTGGATAGTGGCAGCACGCAACTCTACCAATTCGCCTACAATTCGTTGGGCAGGACCATTCTGGCGGAGGATCCGGCACAGCGAGTGACGACGTATCAGTATGACGGGAACAACATCGATCTCCTGAAAGTTTATCAGCGGAATTCTTCCGGTGGCTCGACTGACATTTCAGGTTCTGCGGCAGACTTGTTGCTTTCCTGCACGTATAACAGTCAGCATTGCCCGCTGGCCATCACGGATGCGTCGGGACAGACAACCGCTTTCACCTACAACAGCTATGGGGAAGTGCTTTCGGCTACCAATGCGCTCGCCCAGGGGACGGCGTTTACTTATGGCACGAACGGGTACTTGCTGAGCATTGCCGGCCCGGAGACCAGCGCAACCACTACGTTTACATACGACGGCTATGGGCGAGTCGAGACGGCCACCGATTGCCAGGGTTATACCCTCAGCTTCGCCTATGACGCTGCGGACCGTGTGACGGAGATCAGTTATCCCGACGGCACCAACCGGCAAATCACCTATAACAATCTCGATCCGGAATGGATTAAAGACCGGCTGGGACGTTGGACTCATCTCTTATACGATCCGTTGCGGCACCTGGTGGTGGTTGACGATCCCCTGCATCGCATCACGCAGTGCCAGTGGTGCTCGTGCGGTGCGCTCGATGCGATCATTGATCCGAACGGCAACCAGACCAGCTTTATTCGGGACGCGGAGAGCAGGGTCACCAACAAGATATACAGCGATGGCTCGACGACGAACTATACGTACGAAAGGAACACCAGTCGTCTCAAGGCTGTGACCGACGCCATGGGGCAGACCACCAACTACAGCTACAATGGTGACAATACCGTAGCCGGGATCAGCTACAGCAACGCGCAGGTTAGTACGCCGTCGGTGAGTTATACCTACGACCCCTACTATGACCGGCTTACGGACATTTCGGACGCGACCGGCACGACGGGCTTCAGCTACAACGCCATTGCCTCGGGAACCTCCTTGGGTCAGGGAATGCTAGGGAGCGTGACGGGACCGCTGGCGAATTCGACAATCGCCTATGCCTACGACCAGTTGGGCCGGGTGACAGGGCGCTCGATCGACGGCGGGAGCAATGCATCGTCCGTGACATTCGACGATCTGGGACGGGTCTCCTCGCTTACGAATCCGCTGGCGTCGGGAAGCTTTGGGTACAATTACGTAGGTGCGACAACGCGGCTGAGTTCGGTCACCTATCCCAATGGACAGGAGTCGGCATTCAGCTATTATGGGAACATGGGTGATGATCGCCTTGAGCAAATCCAGAACCTCGACCCATCCAGCAATGTGATCTCGCAATTCAATTATGGGTATGATGCCGAGGGGGAAATCACGGATTGGGTGCAGCAGCACAGCGCTCTCTCCGGGTCGAACAGTTATGCCTTGAATTATGACGGGGCAAGCCAGTTGAGTTGGGTGACGCTCACCGGGACTAGCGGTACGACCAGTTATTCCTATGGCTATGACAAGGCCGGCAATCGCACCCAAAATCAGATCGACAGCGCCACCACCACGTCGAGTTATAACGAATTGAACCAGTTGACCGGGTTGACCGGCGGCGGCCTGACCGAATTCCGGGGAACATTGAGCAAATGGGGAACGGTGACGGTCAACGGCACAACAGCGGCCGTCACTGGTACTTCGGCTCCATACCAGTTTGCCGGCGGGGTCACTCTGGCAGCGGGGACCAACACGGTGCAGATCATCGCAACCGCCACAAGCGGAGTCAGCGGGACGAACACCTATGAGGTGACGGTGGCAAGCGGGAGCCAGACGGCGGTGACGTATGACTTGGATGGGGAGATGACCAGCGATGGAACCCGAAATTACCAGTGGGATGCGGCCAACCGGCTGGCGAAGATTTGGTACGGGCCCATTGAAGGTTCATCGAACACGACATTCACTTACAACGGGCTCGGCCAATGGGTGAAGATTGTCGAGACGGATGCCAGCGGAAGTGCCACTTGCACCAAGCAATTCGTCTGGGCTCCGGGAGATGCTCAGCCGGGCGAGGAACGGGACGCCAGCGACAATGTGACGAAGCGGTTTTACGATCAGGGAGAGCAGATCAGCGGAACGACCTATTTTTATACCAAGGATCATCTTGGCTCGATTCGGGAAATGACTGATGTGAGCGGGACGACTCAGGTTCGGTACAACTATGATTTGTGGGGGAACGAGACAAAGGTGTCGGGGACGATGGACCCGGATCTTGGATATGCGGGATATTACCAACATTTGCCGAGCGGACTCCATTTGACGATGTTCCGGGCTTACGATGCGAATCTCGGAAGATGGATCAGCCGAGATCCTATTGGGGAGCGCGGCGGAGTCAACTTGTACGGGTACGTGCGGAATAATCCAATAAGATGGATAGACCGCTTGGGGCTACAGGCAGAAGGAGGCGAAGAGGGTAGTGAAGGGAGGGACGACGGTCTTGACCCTTGGGGAGAGATGATTGGCAGTTGGCTCAACGATCTTTTCAATGACAGTTCTGAGAAAGAGCCTACTAATGAACACCATCCCGATCCGAAATTTATGGGCGGCGACCCCAATCAACCTACAACCACGATGCCTAAGTGCGAACACATTCAGCTGCACCTAGACCTAAATGAGTTTCTCTCTCAAATCGAGGATGATTTTGGGAACAATATGAGACCCACAACGGCCAATCCGGGATCGGATATTCGAGACAACTTTACACGTGATGAGCGGTTGAATGCGTTGAGGGCTTTTTACAATGGCCCGGGTGCTGCTTATCCTAACGCCGCTCAGGGTTTCTTTAACCTACATCCCTCTCTTCAATGAAGAGACCGAATTCTTGAGTTTGAAAAAATGTCAATAACGGATATGCTTTAGTTATGACTGCTAGTATCATAGGTTACAGGCTTTCAGGACAAGACAACGATTCCACAATGTTTGATGGCGTTTCTCCCAACGCCACTTGCCCAAAGTGTGGGTGCTTGTTGGATTTCGAGGTTATAAATCCACTTTTTGATCTGAAAGTTAGGAAATTCGATTTTTCATATACATATGACGGGCACTGTATTGTTTCTGAAAATTTTAAGAGGTTTTGCGATAACTCTGGATATAACAACCTCTGCTTTCGTGGGTTTGCAAAAACACCGGCCTTTTATGATTTCACAGTACGGCGAGTTGTTGAATTTGATTGGGAAAGTCGGAAGACACGCCGCGAGAGATATTGCGACCTTTGCAAACGGTACGAATCAGTTGCGGGTGCCGACCCCGTGTTTTTGAGAAACGACGATTGCTATCTGAATGATGAGTTTTATGGTACCGATATATTTTTTGGCAGCGATAATCAAAAGCATCGGTTGATTATTATTGGACCCGGGGTCTATGAAGCTCTGAACGATCAGAGCTTTTCCGGTATTCACTACAAGCCCATATTTAAGGGCGGTCTTGGACCTTGAGTCTCGCCCATTACACATGCGTGGCGCAGAGGGCTGCAGTCTCCTCCAGCCTTGTCTCCGTCTGATCAGGGCATAGGAAGGTCTTCAAGCAACCCAGCGGCCCCCCGCTGACGCGGGGGGCCACCGGGACCCTTGACTTTCCCAACTCCGAAGATGTTCGGATCGAAGGGTGGCGGGTGTGGCCGTCTCTCTAAACTGGAATCATCTGCCGCGTGTCGATGAAGCGGAAGACCAACTCCGAGAGCGTCAGCACTGTTCGGGGCGCGAAGAATTTTTCAAACTCATAGCGATCCTTCCCCGCCAGACTATCGGCGAGGTCTTTGCACGTATAGGCCGCGCCGCCAAGCGCGGGTGCAAATACACGGACGCGGGCATGGCCCCAGCGCAGCTTCTTCTCCCAAAAATCCATGAGATAGAAACACGTCTCAAGCGTCACCCACTCCGAGCCCAGGACAGACAGTAAACGGTGGTAATGATCGCGCCCGGTCATCTCCCCCGTTTCATAGCGCAAACACCACATCGACTTCTTGAAATGAACCCCGGCGACATTGGCGGCCTCGCGGAAAAACGCGAATGCGGCGCACACCTGTCTTCGTGGGCTGGGAGGCCGCTTGAACGACCCCGTATTAGCCCAGGTGAGCGTGCAGAAAAACTGCCAGGGAACTTGTCCCACCGCCCATGCCTCCGGATGGCCACGACTGTGGCTTTTTAGGTCCATTTGAGACGAAAGACTTTGGCTGACTTACTTCGAGGCCGGAGCCGGGAAAACCTTCCCCTGGAGCCGGACGCCGACATTGCGGGCAACCATGTGGGTGACATGCAGCTCGGCAGTCTTGCCGATCAGGGAACCGGCTTCATTGAACGGCAGGTTTTCGGCCAGGACCTCGAAGGAATCGGCCACCATCGCATCCGGGGTCAAATCGATGCAGGTGAGCAGACGCTCATGCACCTTGTCCCCGTTCTTTTTGGCGAACGTGTTGGGCACATCCGCGCGGACTTGAACATTGAACTTCATTATTTTTTACCTTTCTGTTTTTGGGCGATTTACCGCCCGTGTGTTGCGAGAACTCTTACACCCGGCTTTTTTTGGACCCCGCTTCGAAGAGGCCAAACTGGCCTGACCCCGCTGGTTGGACACTTCATAACTGAAGTTCTGCGGGTTGGTTGATGGTTTGGTGGTTTGTCTTTGCGATGCTGAACGCAAGGAGGCTGACGGCACTTGCAATCAGGCATTTGAAGCCTGGAAAGCGCGCCTACCGGAAAGCCGATTCGGCTGGTCTTTGCGTAGAAGTTACGCCATCGGGCGGTAAACTGTGACGCTGGCGTTACAGTTTCGACGGCAAGGCGCAAATGCTCGCTCTTGGCAAGTTTCCGGAGGTTTCGCTCGAGCAGGCCCGCTGTAGGCGCGATGAGGCGAAGCAACTCTTAAACGAGGGCAAGCATCCCGGAAGAGAGAGAAAGGCCGCAAAGCTGCGGCGCGTGGCGACCAACACCAATACCTTCGAAACGATTGCGCTCGACTGTCTGGAGATCAGAGGCAAGCGATTAAATCCAAAATATCACCGCCAAATTATTGCGCGAATGAAGCAGCATGTGTTCCCAATGATTGGCCCGCTGCCAGTTTCGGAAATCACCATACCGCACGTAGTCCAGGTCATTGAGAAGATTGCGCGGCGAGGCACCGTCGAGACCGCTCACCGGATGAAGCAGAACATCGGGCAGGTTTTCCGGTACGCCGCGCAGCGCGGCATGTGCCAATTCAACCCGGCGGCTGATATGCGCGATTTATTGCCCCAAACCGAGGAACGACACCATGCTTGCGTTTCCCCTGCGGAATTGCCGGACCTATTGAAAGCAATGGAGAACTACGACGGTGAGTTCCTGACGAAAGCCGCCCTTAAGCTCGTCGCACTTACCTTCGTGCGGACGAACGAACTCATAGGAGCGAAATGGGCGGAAATCGATTTATCAAAGGCGGAATGGAACATCCCGGCGGAACGGATGAAAATGCGCAGACCGCATTTTGTGCCCTTGTCAAAACAGGCGGTCGAGATTCTGCAATCGCTTCATAAAATGACGGAGGGCAAAGAGCATCTGTTTCACAGCCAACCGGGACAGACGAAACATATCAGTAACGGCGCGATGCTGATGGCATTGCGACGCATGGGCTATCACGGGCGCATGACGGGGCATGGATTCCGCAGTCTGGCGAGTACGATCCTGAATGAGCAAGGTTATTCCCCGGATGCGATTGAGCGCCAGCTTGCGCATCAGGATGAGGACAGAATCCGCAGCGCATACAATCGCGCGGAATATCGCAATGATCGGATCAAGATGATGCAGGATTGGGCGGACTATCTGGACCGGGTTCGCAATAGGTCCGAAAAAGAGGCGCTGAAAGCCGCTTAAGCTCACTCCGGTAAACAATCGCAGCGGACGCGCGCATACAACTGCACAACCCACTTGCCACAGCGCCGTAGATTGATGCAGAAATGGGTCGATTACCTCGACGGGCTATGCGACGAGGCTGATCTACATCCCACCAAGGCTGCTTGAAGCATTCCCAGAGACTGAAGAGAACTCCTCGGCTTGTGATCTAACTTAGACCCGCCAAACCGGAGGAACGGTGTCTCATACGGAGACAAAGAGTCCCGGACTGGCGACGCTTGGAGACATTTTTCTTCAGGTCGGCAAGTCGCAGACGGACGAGTTTCCCGAAAAGGAGTGGGACTCCCTTGTCGTAGAATCCGACAGGCTGCTCAAAATTATAGGGAGGCACACGCCGGCATTGGTCGCGGACAGGGCTGCTCTGGCCCTCGCCAAAGTCATTCAGGCGAGCAGCAGCCTGGGCGACTCGGCTGCGGCGCGGAAGGCGTCAGTCACCCAGAGCGAAAAGGCCCGAGCCGGAAAGAAATGGAGAACGGATCGTCGCTGGCGGAGCATCCGCTGCGCAATCGTGTGGGTTTGCACGAAACAGAAACTCCGGCTCACTGCCTCCGACGCCTTTGCCGCTTCCATCAGGAAGGACGTGATCGAAGCGGCGAAGCGTTTCGGGCTCGACGATATTCGTATGGGAACGAGCAGCCGCTCCATTGAGCGGCATATCGCCGTGCTCCTCAAAGATCGCAAATTGCTTAGCGCCATTCTTGTAGAGTGCGATTTACAAGGGTTGTGGTAACGCCACGCCAAACGTAAGCAACGGTTCTCTTCCCCCTCGTAAACCGGAAGGAGCCGTTATGTCGGAAAGCTCTGAATCCCCCGTCGAAATTCTTCGCCGGCCTGCGGTTGAGGCTCGTATTGGCCTGTCCCGCTCGACGATTTATCAGCTCATCAAGGACGGAAAATTTCCTTCGCCCATTTCGCTCGGGACAAAATCAGTCGGCTGGCTTGCCAACGAAATCGACGCATGGATCTCCGATCGCATCAAAGCGTCGCGACCATCCGTTCCTCCCTCCAGCACCCGCGAATAACCACAGCCACGGAGTTCTCCCAATGACGCAGTTTCTACCCGAAGCATCACCCGAAGACCGCCCCGATAAAACGGCCTATGCTGATTGTCCAAGTTGCGGCTACAAGAACGCGCTCGCCATAACGCAAACACGCGAGCGCACACTGTACCACTGTCACGCCGGGTGCAGCCAGGAGGCCCTTTGGCGAACGCTTCAGTCGCTCCAACCATTCATCACCCCTCCGCCAAAGCGTTCCGAGCCGACGAAGCCCGCCGTGCCGCTAGCCTACGTCGCGGCGCTTTGGGAGCGGGGCCGGTCGCCGGTCGGTACCGTCGTCGAAACCTATCTCAGGATGCGCCGGGTTTCCGCCGCGATCCCGCCTTCGATACGGTTTCTGCCGACGCATTTTCACAAGCCCACCCGAACCTACTGGCCGGTCATGCTCGCCACCATAAGCGACGCCAAGGAACGATTGCTCGCCTTGCACCGAACCTATCTGGCCCCCGACGGCTCGGCAAAGGCGCCCGTGCAGCCGCAGAAGATGACGCTGGGCCAGGTCGGCGGCCTCTCCTGTCATCTCGGCACCCCAAAAAATGAAATCGCCGTCGCCGAAGGGATCGAAACCGCTCTTTCTGTTCAACTGGCGACCGGCATTCCGACATGGGCGGCCATAAGTGCGGGCGGATTGCGCCGGCTGATCCTGCCGCCCGCACCAAATGCCGGACTCGTTACCATCGCCGCGGATGCCGATGTCGTCGGCATCGAGGCTGCACGAGTCGCCGCTCTGCGATGGAAGGCAGAAGGGCGACAAATTCGCGTGATTGTTCCCTCGCGCCCGGGCACGGACTTCAATGATCTCATCATGGAGGCGTCGTTATGACGATCCGGCCTGTCCAATCCATCGCGAGCAAGTTTGCTTTCGCAGCGTTTAGATTTCGACCGCCGCAGATGTCATGTGCTTCCCCGTGGCAGAGTCCGCCGCCGCACATTCCATTGGACACTGCCAATCCCGCCGCAGGCGTTCAGATACTTCCGGTGTCCACCTCGATCAAACATGCCCCCCTCCCGCGCCGGTGAACCAAAATGCCTCATTCTGGTTCACGCAAAACCAATAAAAATAATGAAAATCCATAAAATCATCGGGGAGAAAGGCGAATTGCCTCAACTCTGCAACGGTGGCGGCTGCCCTGCCGCCATCCTCACCGAAGGCGACAACGTCGTCATCCAAGGCTACACCCTGTCAGCCGCCGACCGCAGCCACCTGTCTGATCCTACGGGCGAAGACTTCGTGAAGATGCCACGCGCCGTTTTCGAAAAAATCGCGCGTCAGGTACTCACCGCGTAGGCTCCTCGGCCTTCTCATCAGTCCGTTCATGCCCGGCCTCGTTAAGGATGTCGTTGACCGACGCCTGAAACGAGGCCGGGTAATATTTTCCGAATTCCTTCCAATGCCGGCGCATGTTGGGCAGCAACATCATGTCGCGGAGATCAGCATCAAAACTTTCCCCTACGTCCTTCTCAAAGACTCCGCTTCTCTTGAAGGCATCGACGAGGCACAACTGATTCAGCCACAGTTGCAAATATCGCCGCATCAAAGTCGGATCGACCTTGCGCCCGTCTTCTTTGAGGATTTCAAAGAGTTCCAGATTTGAGAAGCCGAGCGAAAGCAGTTCTCGATTAATGTCGTACAGCCGGATGTGCGAATCCATCTTTTGCTGCCGGTTGCCGTCGCGCATTTGCCAAGCCACGAAAAGCAAGCCGACGAAAGTCAGCAGATTGTCCAACGTCACTTTCAATTCGAGCATCGTCGCCACCTAGAAGAAAAACACACCGCTTCGAGAACTCAGCCAGATTACTCCGCTCCCATTATCGAAGCAAGAAG
>Ga0206833_1155_pt1 | contig 17262 bp, 17 predicted proteins | sample Alteio_BWOrgCont_32_FD_152891 | JGI IMG/M metagenome (GOLD analysis project Ga0206833, IMG submission 152891) | Enriched cells from forest soil in Barre Woods Harvard Forest LTER site, Petersham, Massachusetts, United States -... | ecosystem: Environmental > Terrestrial > Soil > Temperate forest >... | reverse complement strand
ACGATATTTAAACCTGATTGTTCAATATAGTTTTTCAATACAACCAGGCTGTCATCTGTACTGCAATCATTTATAATAATTACTTCTTTTTCTATATCATTAAGAAGTGTAACATTTGCAATTTTATTCAGAATAAAGTTGATCGTTTTAGCCTCATTATAAACAGGAATTAAAATTGATAGTTTTTTTATTTCATTATCCATATTAATGGAGGCTTAATGTTTTGAATCTGATTATTGTAAAAACTATCCATTTTTTTTCAATACCAGTGTATATCCATTTTTGTGAAGTTTCCGTATCCCAAGCTTGCCAAGTAATCTTCTTATTCCTACAATAATAAAATCAAAAACAGGAATAGAAGAACTCCAGCCTTCATCTAATGGTAATTGATGATACCGGTAAACTACTTCTTTCATTTCATAAGAATTGGATACTTTATCAAGACGGTTATTCCGGTACAGGCTAATAAAATATTTATGAAAAGCTATAGGATTATATGGCCTTAAATGCCCGAGGTCGTTATAAAAATTATCCCATATCAGCGGAGCGCTTATTACAATGTAGCCGCCATCAGCTAAAACTCTGTCCATCTCTAACATAAGGCTATACATTTCACCAGGAGCCAGATATTCTATCATGTGGCTCGTATGAATTAAACCAGTGCTTTTATCTTCAAAAGGCAACTTATCCGGAGCAATATAACTTATCGAATTTTTAGTTAAGCTGGCTTTATTACTTTCAACTGTTTTTGGATTAGAATCCAGTAAAAACAGATTTTTTACAGGGTAATTATTTTGTGTCAGGTAATTGAAAAAATCTCCTTCGCCGCTGCCGATATCAATGATTGTGCTTTGCTCCTTTAATTCCCGGCAATACTTTAGTGCAATGGCAAAAAAGGGCTCACGGTTTTGAGTAGTGTACTTCTTTTTGAATTCTGAATATTTATAAAAATTATTTATCTGCATCGTTAGTTGTTTTTAAATTAATGTCAATAAGGATAATACATAATCTTCTATTTAAGCATTAATTTTTGAACTATGTTTTGAGACTTCTCAATTAGCTGTTCTTTTTTCCACCATTCCACTATATCTGAAGATGTTGCAAACCATGGATCATACTCGTTTAACAATTCTAATATTGCTTTGTAAGTATCGCCCATCTCGCCACCAATGAAATTATTGTGCCATAATAATGTAAAAACCCCCTGACAATTTTTTACTTCTTCAATTATCTTCCTGCATATTTTCAAAGAGGCGCTTTTGTCAAACCGCATGTAATAAAAAAGAGTAGCATCCATCACAATAAGCGGTAGTTCTATTATATCAATAAATTCATTTTTAACCGCATCGTACGGGTAAAACGGATAGCACATCCCATTGCGAAATCCTATACAATCTGCATATCCAAAAGTGGTATCATACAAAAACCCGGCGTTTGCAATATTCTTCCATGTTACAGGAAGTTGAAATCGCAGGTAATGGTTTCGGTATCCTTTGAGTTTACTTGTGCAGCTTGCTTCGAGTTTGCTTTTTTCCGATAATATTTTATCTAAGTTATTGTATGCAGTATGGCCACCGTGCAATCCTATTTCACAGCTATCGGATAGAACAGCGTCAAATTCATTTTTAATATTTTCAACACTGTAATTATAATCTTCTTCTCCTTTATCAAGCGACAAGAAATAATACGACGATTTTACATGAAACGCATTATTGATTTCGCGCAATGTTTTTAAACTATTTTGAGGAGCGATCTCTTCTTTTACAATTGATTTTAATGAAGAATAGGCTCCGTTAAACCTGCCTTTTAAAAAATGTTTAGTTGTATTTATTATTTTTCTTGTAAATGCCTGTTGATTAAATAAATGATCAATGTCATGTGATATGCAGACAGCAAATTTTTTATTACCAGGATAATGAGGTACAAAACCTTCTTGTTGAATTTGCTTTGACAGCACAGGCGTAAAAATATCCCCGTTGAAAGAATTGTAATACCTGTCCCTGTTATACCTGTCTTTTAAAGGATTATCATATTGGTTTGAATTTGTATAAACAGAAAAAAAATCGGGCATATTCAGTTTTGTATAAAGATGTTAAACTTTAAGATATTTTTTTCGATATGATTTAAACTTATCTGATTTTATGTAACCATTATACTCAATTTTATTTTTAAATGGGATACAATTGTTTTTATCAAGATATTTAATATGCTTTGCCGGCACCCCTCCTATTACACAATATCCGTCAGCAAAAGATTTTGTAACAACAGCTCCTGCCCCAACAATTGTCCAATCTCCCAACTCCACGCCAGGCATTATTTTGGCTCCGCCACCTATCCAACAATACTTACCGATCTTTACGGGAGCCTGGGTGTCCTTTCGTGAATCATATAAGTCATGATTAGCAGATACTATTATTACGTTAGGTGCAATTTGAGAATAATCCCCTATTTCCAAACCGCCCCTTCCTGTAATATAACAACCTCCTGCTACACCCGGATATGCGTCCACACCCACTACTATTTTTTCTACATCATGTACTTTACTTGTCCAATGTACAGGCCAGTAAGCTTTTTTGTTACCACCCCAGTTTAATATTTTTTGTTTAAACCAAAATTCAAAAGTTATACGATTTTGGTAATCGGTAGTGTCGTATATAAAGTTAAAAAAGGGAATAAATTTAGTTATTATTACAATTGGGAATTGCAAAGGATGGCGTAAAAAATATTTAATTTTGGACAGCATTACTTATTTGCTAAATGGTTTACAAATTATACCACTAATCAGTTTTAAATTCGCCCCTAAAAGGCCCCAAAACATTTTTGTACAAACCCTATAAAAGTATAATCAGCAGCTCTATACATTTGGGCTGTTTTTTTAGGAGAGTATTTTAAAAAAGATTTTAAAACAAATTTCACCATATTATTATTTGTTTCGTGTATTATCTTTTTCACATCCTCTAATTCAAGCGGGCAGCCTGGTACTACATACTTAAGTGTAACTAAGAAATACCGAAATCTCAAAAAAGGATCTCCTCTTCTTTGAACATCTATTTGTTCATCGTGTATTCTATACCATACTATTCCGTGCGGCATTAAAACAACATTAAATTTTGCCGACAAACTAAGCCACATTTCATAATCGCCTTCCCCATGCGGATTTGTAAAACCTCCAACCTGGTGAAACATTTCTTTTTTTATTATTGATGATAAAGGAGCTTTATGAAATAATGGTTTTTTTTTACAAAAATGCCTGTCATAAGCTTCTTGAGGAGAAAGCATGAAAGGAAATATCCTGTCATTATCCTGCTCAAGTGAGCATAATCCATAGCCCGCTTGCGGGAATTTCTCCATCGTTTCAATTAATATAGCCAAACCATGCGGATAAATTAAATCATCAGAATCTAAGTATTTTAAGTAAACCCCTTTTGCATATTTTGCAGCTAAGTTCCTGTTTGCAAATTGGCCAATATTTTTTTCATTTACAAAAATTTTGACTCTTGTATCTTTATCCGCGTATGATCGGGCGATTTTTACTGTAGAATCTTTAGATGCATCATCTACAATAATCAATTCAAAATTTTTATACGTAGATGCCAATGTACTTTCAATAGCAGCAGCTATATATTTTTCCCTGTTGTACGAGGTCATTAAAATACTTACAAGAGGATTACTCATTTTTAATATTTTGGTGCCTGGGGAGTTTTTTTACAAATTTCCTTGTACTTGCTATCCAAAAAAGAATCTCCTTTATTTAAAGCGTTATTGAAAATTACAATAGCCTTCCTTGAAGCAAGTATGTGCTTTGTATTAAAAATAAACCAGCGTATTTTATCCTTCCACGAAACAGAAGGTTCCTTTACTAAAGTTTTTGCGCCGCTTGCAACAGATCTGAAAAGAGATACGTTGGTAGTTGGCCGTAACTTAAATACTTTATACTCGTAATAAAATACTGAAAAGCTGCGGGGAATCACAAATTCCGGCAATTGATGATGATAATGGAATACCCGGGCATTATCATTTAAGCCTAAAATATAACCCCGTAATAACATTTCTTTTGACCACGATATGTCCTCTCCAAAATCGATTTTAGGAAAGGGGAATTTGAGTAACATTTCGCGACGGTATGCCGACGTTACATTATCCCAGCCACCTTTGTACCGTTGTTCATATGGAGTCAGTTTAAAGAAATCTTCAGGTTTATCGAAATGTACAAATGACATTTTAGGCGCTGAAACAGGCCTGAACCAAAGAACAGGGTTTTTATCTAACTCATGCGGTACAACCTGTTGCCCACACACACCTGCAACATTTTCATTAATGAAAGTATCCAAAAAATGTTGCAACCATAAATTTGTGGCGGGAACAGCATCCTGAACAGTCATAACAACAAATTTGCCTTTTGCTTCCCGGGCACCAATATTCCTCGTTTCACCATGATTAAATTCTGCGGCAGGTATTTGAATCAGCTTTACCGAGTATCTTTTAATTATTTCTAATGATTTATCTGTACTTCCTGAATCGATAATAATGATCTCAGTTTGGTTAATTAATGTTTGTTGCATTAGTTTTTGAAATAAATTTTCTAACCAATGGTCACCATTTTTAACAGGAATAACAATTGAAAATAAAATTTCTGGATGCAAAATATGGGTATTTTTTATCGGATTAAACTTTAAACGAAATAGCGCTTTAATTTTAAAAAAGGAGTTTCAATAAATTTATAAGAAAGAGCAGCCAGTGCAATAGTAATAGCAAAACAAACCATTAAAAATACCCAGGGCCCTAAATGCACTGATGGAAAAAGTTTTTTGGCAACATTTCTGTATACATAAGGCACAGGCATATGAAATAAATATATCCCGTAACTTATTGTACCGATATATTGAACATGCTTATTCCGTGAAATATATCCGATGATCCCTTTCCAGCCATAAATGCTGACAAGTACTATTGAAAAAGTACAGAGGCTTAAACTTATTTCTCTGTATATATACCACAAGGTAGATACACTCTTTAAAAAAAACAGCACAATTATTAACTGTAAAAAAGTAATACCAAACAACCAATGCCTTTTTTCTTTTAACCAATGTATTGCCGCCCCCTGCTTTACATACAAGCATGCCAGTATAGCGCCCATGCCTAATGTATGGAATGGGAAAACACCTGTTTCTACATTGTGATAATTAATAAAAATAGAAATAAATGGAATGCAAATGATAGCAGCAATAATCGTAATTCTAAATCGCGAAGGTGAAAATAATAACAACCATGGCCAAAATAAATAAAATTGTTCCTCTACCCCCAATGACCATAAATGTTCAAAACATCCAAGATAATTGGCTCCCATTTTTGCAATTAATAAATTGGGCGTATAGGTAAAAAAATAAAAGGTGAATTCAGGTTTCCATAAATACAGCGCCAGATATTTTTTTGCCAACCAAAAAAACAACAGGAATAAGTAATAAATAGGAAATAGCCGAAGTACTCTTCTGATTACAAAGTTTTTTATAATTATTAATCTGTTTTTATGATTGTTCAGGTTAATCAATAAAATTGTTGTAATTAAAAAACCAGACATAGTAAAAAATATCGGAACTCCGTACCACATGTAAGGTATATCTATCGGACAAAAATGAGCAAGCAGCGTCATAACAACGGCAAAAGCTCTCAAAGAATTTAGTTCGGGTAAATGTTGTAACAATACTTTTGAAGTAGATGTATCTTTCTCAGGCATTTATATAAATCTGTTTAAGTTCATTTGGATAACCCCATCTTTTGTATAATACGTTTTGCATAATACCTGCCTAATACATCTGCTGAAAGAATTTTATCTTTCCAACTCATTAAATCAAACCTGCGATAACTTCCTAAAACAGATCTTCTTTTTTTTATCAATAAATTTCTATCTGATTTCCGGAGATCTGGAGAAGTAAGGTTTTTATCAATGACCTGCAAAAAACCTTCACTCATTAACTTCATGTTCTTTGACATAGAACCGTTAGTTACTCTGTAAATGCATAATTTTTCATTTATATATTTTACCTGCGGATGCAGCTTTAAAATGTTTAACCAGCAATCGAAATCTTCATGGTTCGCTATCAGAATATCAAACTGTATTTTTTTTTCTTTAAATATATTCGCACTGAACAAAAAACAGTTCGGTGGAATTGTTAAGGTTGCTTCCCAACGTTTAATAAGCTCGGCAATATAATTTTTTGAATAAAAAACAGATGATCTATAATAATTTGCCGGCTTATATATATCATTTGAAGAACCTGACAGGTAATCGGTATACGAAACTACTATATCATCATTATCAATATCTTTTAGCTGATATAATTGTTTTTCCAGTTTTAAAGGTAGTAACACATCATCGGCATCTAAAAACTGGATGAAATTTCCCTTTGAATATTGTAACCCCGTATTTCGTGCACCTGATAAACCTTTGTTTAATTGATATACGTAATTAAATCTCGCGTCTGCAACTATATATTCTTTTACTATACGCGCCGTATTATCTGTTGATCCGTCATCTACAATAATACACTCCCAGTTTGTATGCGTTTGTTGTTGTATTGATCTTAATGCATCAATAATAAACGCGGTGCCATTGTAAACAGGAATTATGACAGATACCAAAAAGTCATTTGTATTTCTCACAGGCAATTACAATTTATTCAACTATTTCAATTTCTTTTTCCGGGAAAGCTTTCGTAGTAACAGGCCTATATACATATTAAGGTTGCCCCCTCTGCCAGTTCGTAAATTTTCCAGCTCTTTACATTTACTTTCATATTCCTGAATTCGTTCATAGTAAAGGCCGGGATGAATAAGGACATTATTTTCCGAAAATTCTTTTTTATTAACTGTAAACCTTGTTATATCTATGGAATTGTGAACTATTAAAAACATATTTTGCTTGTACCACCACTGCACTTTTTCTTCATTCCAGAAATAAGGGCGGAAAAGGTCAATTATTATATATCCTTTTGCTTCAAATTTTTCTTTCCAAAAAGAAAAAGTTTGTTCATTAATATGATTTTGCCCTCCTTGTTTTTTAGTAGCGGCAGAAAATATAATTGTTTTGCCCAAACCTATAAGGCTATCTACTATAATATCAGCCGATTCGGGTGAAAGATGTTCTGCAACTTCGAGACACAAAACCAGATCAAAGTTTTTATTTAATTTAATAGGTAGTTCTAAATCTGTTTCTACAAATTCTCCGTCACTCAATAATAGCTTTTTTCTGTCAACCCATTTTCCATCAATTCCTAAAACCTCCTTAATTCCCAGACTTTTAAATACGTTCAAAAAAGTACCAATTCCACAACCAACATCTACTACAGAATATGGGTTTATTTTTTCGATTATATAGGGCACTATTATCTGCGGAGATTGTAAATTATGCGCTGATTCCTCATGAACATATTTTGCGTTGGTTTTATCGATACTCATTTTTATTAGGTTTTAGGCCAGTATATTTTAATTTTTCTATCTCAATTCGCAACGGCTACCCAGTTGGCCGGATAATAAGATTCGTATTGAAGTGTATTATCTGAAAAAGGAATGGCTGGTCTTATAACTATTTTTTCAGGGTTATCATTTAACCATGCACCCCACCAGGAAAAAGAGCTATTGGCAATAATTTGATGAGCGCATTTTGACATTAAAAAGAGTTGCAGGTAATCTTTATTCCATACCTCATCTTCGCAAAAAAAAATATTACTATTGGTGAAATTTTCTTTACACCAAATAATATCATCTGAAAAAAAAATAAACAAAGGGTTGCTTACTTTATCCTGAATAAAATGCATTGCATTTTTATAATATTTTTCATTTAAGGCCCCATGCGTATTTTCTGATAAATAATCTGTTCTCCTTACATGAACAGCTACTGTATTTTTGTTATTTATCCAATCGGGAAAAGAAGGCAAATTTAACGGCACCAGTTCTTCAAGAAGAATGGCCCTGATATCTTTAAAATAATATTCTGATTGCCAATATCCCTGCAATGAAGTCAGAAGGCCTGTTTTTTCTGAAAGCTGTTGTAACTTAAGTCCCTTTTCGGAAATACTTTTATAAAAAGGGCAAATAGAAATTATCCTGTTATACTTTGTATTTTTTCTTAAGAGTTTTTTTATAAAATCATTTTGTATAATCCTGCCCGCGACAGGAAAATTATTTAACCCAAATTGCCTGCCAAGGTTATTATTTTTAAAACTCTCGGTATTTAATAATAAGTAGGGTATTTTATTTTTAATACACAAGCTGCGCGCGGTTGCATATTGAAATAACTGGTTTCCCAATCCATCCGAAATTTTTACTTCTAAAAACAAACTCATTATTATTAAACCTTTACTATTGTTTTAGTTTTTTTAAATCGCGGATTAATTGATAAACCGGATCGTACTTACTGGTTTTATAGGATGTTAATACATAAATTAAGCGTTCATCAATTTCGGTTAATCTTCGGATCTTAAAAAAAGATAGCCAGTATTTTAAAGTTATTTTTATTTTTTGTTTTTTAAAATCACCCGAACCCTGTGTCTTTAAATAAAAATGATATTTATGTAAAACTTTATCAGATTCCAAAAAGCCATCCCATAGTTTTATGCGATATTCAAGAGTAAGTCTGTTAGCCGTAATTAAATGTTTAAATTTCAACTTGTTTGTATAATATAATTTATAACCAATAATTATAAACCGTAAACACATCTCGGAGTCTCCTCCCGCAGATAATTCATTTCCTTTACGATCCAACAGCAAAGATGGGAATAAACCGTCCATTACAATTTTATAAACTGATTTACGAAATGCAATACCTGCCCCCCATAAATACCCTCTACTGGTAATATCACCTTGCTCACCTTGCTCACCAACAGCATATCCCATTTTATATTCATCAAACCAATCAGGCGGAATAAATCCTTTTTCAAAAACTGCTTCAGACTGTCCACCTATTGCTGCATATCGGGGATTGGCAGCTAAAAAATTGTATGCAATCTGAATATAATCCGCATTTAACCAATTGTCATCATCACAAAAGATTAAATATTCAAAACCTGAAACATCCACTCCTTTTTTTCTTGCATTAGCTAATCCCGGAGTATATTCATCAACAACTTGTAATTGAACGTGCGGTAAATTGTAATTGCCCCATTCTTTATAGGCTACTTCTTTTGTATTATCTGTAGAAGCGTTGTTAACAATAATTATTTCCCACAAAATATTTTCGGGTACTTTTTGTTGAGCAATGTGTTGTAATGTTTCAGGCAACCGTTGTGAACTGTTATAACAACAAATTATTATTGATATCCCGGCCGGGCTTTTATCTGCATTCATTTGAGGCGTGATAATATTTTTCTAGTTATCTTTTTAACATTGTTCCCGTTATTTAAAAGATATTTTTTTGTTGCTTTATCTTTAAAAAAACTTTTTTCTACTATAGCAATAGTATCATTACTAAATTTTTCTTTTGAAAGATTAAAGCGTGCAAATTTTTCTTTAAGAGAAGCTAAATAAAGATTTTCTGTTAGCTGCTTTCTGTCAAGAAGAGTATCAATTAGTTTAATTTCTTCCAGAAAATTATATCCGCTTTTATATACTTTGCCACTAATATCTTCATCATGTTTTCTAAAATAATTAAGCGCCTTGCCGGTGATAAATACATCTCCCTGCAGGCATAATTCAATCCAGAATAACCAATCGCCGCAAAACCGGAATTCCATAAATGCTTTTGAGATATTTTCAAAAGCGCTTCTGCGCCAGACAGCCATACTGGCATTAAAAATTGAATTTCCCATAAGCATCAGCTTGTTGACAAAATCTTTACCTTCCCGGTATTCGGAAAGATAAGAGGATGATTGCGAAACCCATAAAATTTTTGAACTATCAGTGCAATATGATTGACAATATGCCACCATACAATTTTCTTTAGCAGTTATTCCATTAATAAGGGTTTCTAAAAAAGAAGGCTCGCACCAGTCATCGCTTTCAGCAATCCATATATATTCTCCTGTTGCCAGTTCTATTCCTTTTTGCCATTGCCTGAAAGTTGAACCGCTGTTTATATCATTATAAATAATATGGCTGACTTTTTTATTATTTCTATATCCTTCAATAATTTCCCTGCTATTATCAGGTGAACAATCATCTAAAATAATCACTTCAAAATCCCGGAAGGTTTGCAACAGTATACTATCAATTCGTTGCTGCAAATAATTCGCATGATTATAATTGGGAACAATGACAGAAACTTTAGTCATTTTTCTCGGTATATATTTGTGGCTGATGAGATATATTCAATATCTTAAAATAAATTTCTTTTCTGATTTCTCCAACAGCTTTTTCGCTATAGAATTTTTGAATCAGATTGTATCCATTTGTTATTAATGAACGGCAGAGATCTTTATCAGCCTGTAGTTTATTAATAGCCGCTACAAATTCTTTAGCGGTATTTGCAATAAAAATATTTTTTTGATCTTCCATACTTTGAAGGCCTGTACAACCCAGGCTTGTTGAAATCAAGGGGCATTTCATAGCCATTGCCTGTAAAACCTTTGCCCGTATGCCTCCACCGCCAAGCCTGACAGGACTGATTACAATACTGTTGTTCATTAACTCAGAAAGATCATCTATAAACCCTGTAAAAACTACCGCGGGATATTTATCAATAAAATACTTATCCCATTTACCTGTTACATAAAGTTTTAAATTAACGAAAGGGTAAATTGCTTCAATAAACCATTTCATTGCATCTTCATTGGGAAGATGATTTTGAGAACCAAGAAAAACTAATTTTTGAGGCTCAAAATATTCCGCAACTGATTTGGAATGACTGCTGTCTAATATTGGGAAAGGCGCTACATAAATTTTGTCTTCGTTTATGTATTGGCCTATCTGTTTTTTATCGTCATCGTTTAATGCAAAAATGTAGTCATATTTTTCCATTAAACTTATTTCGGCAAACCTTGCATTGCTGATAATATATTTAGAAAATAAAGACGTATTATTATTCTTTCCGAAATAATCCTGAAGAATTGTATAACGATTTTCAATTTGAACAAATATTTTTTTCGATTGCTCCGGAAGTATGTGAACTATGTTCAATAACCATGAGTATTCTACCTGTATAATATCATAAAAATTATTGGCGAATAAATTTTCTAAAAGATTAATAATATCATTATCAATCGGCTGAAAAGGATAAAAATCAATAGCCCTGTCAGTATTGTAAACAGCGGTGTCTGTGATCTCTTTTTTTGGCTTATTGTCTTTTCTCAGTAATTGCTTAAGCATTTTTCTGGCAATTTTCGTAACCTTCCTGACAGAGCCTTTTACAGTTTTTCTTTCAGGGGGCAGAACATCAACAGGATAATGAATAGTATGTATTGTTACATCTTCCCATATTTTTTTTAAATTATTACTGCCATCCAGTTCCTCATCTCCAAATGTTCTAAAGACTAATGAAATATCAAAATAATTACGCAAATAATTTACAGTGCCAAAGATGCTCATTTTGCCACCATCGGTAGCAGGATAAGGAGATGTAAATGTGACAATAAGAATATTCTTTCTATCTGACATCAATTTATATTTAGCACAATTTTATGCAAGTCATAAATACTTCTATTATCTATACTATTTTTCTATTGTCCTTTATAAAACCAATTATTGTTTACATAAATCGTATTGATGTATGTATCACCATAAACAAAATAATTCTTTGAAAGCATAAAATCTGTAATCAGTAGATTTTTTGGCTTGATGTGATTTTCACTATATGTACATGTTTCAACACAAATTACAGGAATAGGAAATTTGTTAAAATCAAGGCTTTGTAAAACGTCCAGGTCCACTCCTTCTATATCAATAGAAAGAAAGTCAGGGTATGAGTCAAAATTTTCTCTTATTAGATCATTAATAAGTTTAAGTTTTACTTTAATAACCCCTTGAATTTTAAAAGAGCCATTTTTTTCTCTATACTCGGCTTCCTCTTTACTAAATGTATTCAAAGCTCCTTCTTCAAACATATAAAAGTCCGCTTCTTCTTCGTGACCTACATTTATGCCCACATTTAATACAACATCCAGCGGCCTTTTTTCTTTTATGTTGTCAATAAGAACGCTATTAGCTTCGACACAAACTCCTTTGGATCCTTTTTTATAAAACAAATAGGTATTGTTATCATCAATAGGATTACTGGTACCAATATCTAAGTATGAAGGTTTATCAATTCCTTTTCCATTAAACAAAAATTTTATTACCGAATCCTCACCTGCCTGAGAATATGTGTTAACTACATAGACTATAGGAGGTTTTATAAAATGGAAAACAATTCTTTTAATAACTTTCTTTATTGCGCTCATTATTTAAACAATTTCAATTTCTGGTAATGGGAATATAAATTTTCCGCCTGCAGCTATATATTCTTTTTCTCTTTCAAGAATACTATTTTTAAAATGCCAGGGTAATACTAAAAAATAGTCTGGCTTCATTGCTTTTGCTTCTGCTTCGGAAATAATAGGAATGTTAGTTCCTGGTGTAAACGAACCAAATTTATCTTCATTCACTTCAGCTATATAAGGAATGTGTTTAGTGGTAAAGCCACAAAATTGCAATAGCACATTCCCCTTGGTACTTGCCCCATAACCAATAATTTTTTTACCATCATTCACCAAAGCTTCAATTAATTCAACCAAGTTTTTTCTGTGTTTATATACCCGTTCTTCAAAATCCCTGTATGGCTTTGGTGTATCCAAACCCATATCTTCTTCCTGTTTCAACAACCAGTTAATAATGGGTGTATTAGGTACATAATGTGCTGATGTTTTAGAAGCTGTAACTGCAAAGCTTCCTCCATTAATTGCGTTCATCTGCACATCAATTACTTTTAACCCACAAGCCTCCAGCATATTTTTAACTACTTTAAAACTATAAAACTCCAGGTGTTCATGGCAGATAGTATCATAACTGTTTGTTCTGAGCATTGATGGCATATAGCTTTGTTCAAAGTGCCAGATCCCATTTTCTGCCAAACAAGCTGCTATATCTTTTACAAATGACATGGGAGCTTCCAGATCATAAAACATTGCAATGGATGTTATTATTTTGGCTTTTTGCCCTGGAAAATTTTTATGAAAAACAGCTTCGGAAAAAAAATCTGCAATAAGATGGATATTGTCCGTATAATGTTCAATAAACTTTTTTCCTGTAGGGTCAATTCCTACTTTTTTGCAATTCGTATTATACGCTTTCAATGATGTTGCATCATTGCTGCCTATATCAATTATCAGATCTTTTTCTGTGATATTTGCCAACCTTTCCAGCGTAGCTATTTTTTGCTGCAGGTGCCTGACCATGCTTAAGTTTAATCCTGAACGGTAACCATAATTATCACCATACATTTCGTCCAGGCTGTATGATTGTTTCATTTGTAACAATCCACTATCGGGGCACCAAACCAGATCTAACGGGCCTTTTGTTATTTTTTCATCAATACTTTTTGGAAAAACACCGGTTAAATATTGTTCTCCTAAAGATAAAACTGTAACTAAATTTGAACTGTTACTAATCCTGCATTTTGTAATTTCAGAATACATACTTTTATTTTTATTAAGAGCTTATCAGGCTCCATTTATCTTTAAGAATAATACAGCCATAATCAAATCCTTCCGCAAATGAAAAATCTGTTCCATCATCATATACTTTTATCGGACAAAAATCTTCCTGATAGTCATATGTAATTAAGCCCGTTTTTGTATTTAACGCAAGCAAAAATGAATACTCCATGGGTGCAATCAAACTTCCTTCGATTATAAAATCAACAATAACTTCGTTTGAGTTTTCTTTGTAAAAACTGCCAAATGACTTGTTTACAGTGAATACTCTTTTTTTATCTTGTCGTAATAAGCATACTCCAATATTTTGAAAGTCCTGATATTTATTTACACCAATTACCATCCGCAGGTGGATATTTTGTTTGTGGGCAAAATTTACCTGATGCTCACCGCTGGAATTGCATGTATAAACTTCCTTTAAAAAAATATCTTTATCCGAGTTTTTGTTTTGATAAACTTCAGTGCTTCGGTTATTGTAGTAGCTCTCGACAATTTGTGCAGATTTTCCCACTGTTTCAACATGGCCATTATTTAGTAAAATACAATTATCGCATAATTGAAGGATAGTGCCCATATTGTGACTAACGAACAATACTGTCCTTCCATCATTCACACTTACATCTTTCATTTTACCTAGGCACTTTTTCTGAAACTCAGCATCCCCTACGGCCAATACTTCATCTATAATTAATATCTCTGGCTCTAAATGCGCTGCCACAGCAAACGCGAGCCGTACATACATACCGCTGCTATATCTTTTCACTGGCGTATCTACATATCGTTCAATCCCGGCAAAGTCAACAATCTCGTCAAATTTATTTTTTATTTCCTGCTTGGTCATTCCAAGAATTGCACCATTTAAAAATATATTATCCCTTCCACTTAATTCCGGGTGAAAACCAGTGCCAACTTCAAGCAGGCTTGCTATTCTTCCTTTAACTTTTACCTGCCCGGTAGTAGGGGCTGTAGTTCTGGAAAGTATTTTAAGGAGTGTTGATTTACCTGCCCCGTTACGTCCGATAATACCTAATACTTCACCTTTTTCAACTTCAAAATTAATATCGCGTAAGGCCCATACATATTCGCTATCTCCTTTTTGTGTGCGGTCATTCACTTCTCCTATTTTTAAATAGGGGTCTTCATTGCCACGTATTCTATGCCACCAGCGGTTTAAATCATGACTGATAGTTCCGGTGCCTATTTGCCCCAACCTGTATTGTTTGGACAGATTCTCTACTTTTATTACAGTATTCATATTTTTTTAACTAATTCTCAGTATTACCTTATACTGTGTCCATAAATGTTTTTTCAACTTTGTTAAATACCATTGTCCCTATGAAAAATACCGCAATCATAAAACAGGTACTATACCCGAGGCTGCTTACACTAAAACTACCCCTGCCAAAAAGAGAAAAACGAAATGCTTCTACCAGCGAAGTGATTGGATTTATATCAATGATCCATTTATAGCTTTTATTTTTCAGATAGGATAAAGGATAAGCAATTGGCGTAGCATACATGGCCAACTGAATAGCAAAGGTTATCAAAACCGTGAAATCACGGTATTTGGTAGTGAGGGATGAAATAATAATTCCTAACCCAAAACCAATCCCAGCCATTACAAAAATTAAAAAGGGAATTAATAACCAATGCCATGTAATATGAACAGGTGAACCATGAAAATTATACCATATCATCAACACCAGTAAAAGCAACAATTGTATGCCTAAACGTACTATATTAGAAACAACAATGGATAAAGGAAGTATCAATCTTGGAAAATATACTTTACCAAAAATACTTGCATTGGCAATAAATGTATTGGAAGTACTGGTTAAACAACCGGAAAAATAATTCCAGAATGCAATGCCACTCATATAAAATAAAGTGGGATTTACACCATCAGTAGAAATATTGGCGATGTGATTAAAAACCAGCAAAAACATCAAAGTAGTAAATATCGGTTGAATAAAATTCCACAGCGGCCCCAAAATGGTTTGTTTGTATTGAGCTACAAAATCGCGACGAACAAACAGCCACAATAAGTCTTTATAGCGCAATACTTCCTTCAGCTTTAGGTCAAATATCCCTGATTGAGGTTTTAATATGATATCCCATTCTTCTTCATGTGTAATTGTGGTTTTGTTCATTGGTATTATTCTATAAATGTAATAAACTGTATATCCGGAAACTTACAAAATTTCCAGTAATTGCTTTAGGTTGTTTTTATATACTTCGTAACTAAAATGTTGCATTAATAAACCATTATCTGGTAAGTATTGCTGCCGGTTATTAATTACCTTTTTAATTGCGCCACAAATTTCATCTTCACTGTCAGGATTTATCAGCAAACCCAATTGCCCGTTTAATAAGGCATCTACTGAGCCATCTTTATTGCCTGCTATTACCGGTTTACCATAGTACATAGCTTCAATAAAAGCAATACCAAAGCCTTCTTTTTTGCTGGGCATTATAAAAATATCTGCCAGGTTATAATAAGTGGCTAATTCTTCATCGGGTATATAACCCGCAAAAATTACAGTATCACGTAAGTTATTTTTATTAATCAATTTGTCTATCCGTTCTTTTTCTTCCATATCATATTTACCTACTAATAAATATTTAATGATAAAGTTTTCTAATGAAAGCTGGTGTACAACTTCTATTACTTCATCATATCCTTTATATTTTTCTGTTATGGAGAGCCTTGAAAGAGTAAGCAATACGACATCTTTTTCAGACAAGCCATATTTTCTCATTAAAGATGTGTCCTTTGTTTCACTATTAAGTTTTGGTAAAAAAGGATCAAGGCAATTATTTAAAACAGTAAATTGGTTCGGGTTCAGATGATTTAAAGAAATCATTTTTTCTTTCGTATAATCACTTACTGCTAAAATAACATCTGTCTTTTTCAACATTTTTTTTTTCCAGGCAGGAAATTCTTTCCATACTTCAATTCCATGTGCAATTAAAACAAGTTTTGTTTTTGGCGAAAAAATTTTAATTAAATAACCTACCATCAATAAATTGATATGGCTTAATATTACTACATCGCTTTTAATTCCTTTTCTTAATCCGTTAACAACATATTTGAATTTGTTAACCTCAAAGCCATGAAAATTTTCGGCAGGAAAATATTGAGAATTTACATCTGTTGATTTACCATACATTGAATGTATCGTGAGATTTGCATCAGGCCCATAATTAAGTTCATAAAGTGCTTTGCCGGCTATACGGCATACACGTTCTATACCTCCGGCAGCAGAAAAAATTTTTAGTGTAAGAAAAAGGATTTTTTTATTCAAATTAATATCCGCTACGTTAATACAGGATTATTTGTTTTTGCAAAGTGTAATGCTTGTAATTAGCAGAAAAATCTTCATAAGTTTTGTATATACCTTCTTTTAAGTCAATAGATGCCTTCCATCCTAACGCGTTAATTTTATCTACATTTAATAATTTCCGTAGTGTTCCGTCAGGCCTGGATTTATCAAAAATTAATTTGCCTGTATAACCTGATACCTCTCTGATAAGCAAAGCTATTTCTGAGATAGTATTATCTTCCCCAACACCTATATTAATAATTTCCGGTGCTTCATAATTATCCATTAAAAAAAGGCAGGCGGAAGCTGCATCATCTACA
>Ga0206833_1153_pt1 | contig 17381 bp, 17 predicted proteins | sample Alteio_BWOrgCont_32_FD_152891 | JGI IMG/M metagenome (GOLD analysis project Ga0206833, IMG submission 152891) | Enriched cells from forest soil in Barre Woods Harvard Forest LTER site, Petersham, Massachusetts, United States -... | ecosystem: Environmental > Terrestrial > Soil > Temperate forest >... | reverse complement strand
TCACGAAAAGCTTGATCCCATTCGCCGTGCAATGCCGCACCAGCCGCGCAAATCCCGCCTCCGTCTCCGGCTCGAGCCAGAATTGCGCCGGCCCTCCCACGCGCAGCGTGGTGTGCCGCGCGAGCGGCTCGTAAAGCCGCGCCACTCCCGGCCCCATGGCCGCGCTCAATTCCTCCAGCTTCGCGATATCCGTCGCGAGCCGCGACCCTTGCTCGTGAATATCTCCCGCCCCGAGGCTCAAAATCAAATCCCCCGGCTCGATCAACGGCCCCAGCGCCGCGGGAATCTGCTGCCGCGCCGCCACGTATTGCGCGCCGTCGTGCCCGGTCCGCGTCACCGCATCGACAATCGTCTGCCCGGTCACGCCCGGAATCGGCTTCTCGCTCGCCGCATACACATCCGCGACAAAAAGCCGGTCGGCATTCCCAAACGCCGCGCCAAATTCATGCTGCAACGCCTGCGTCCGCGAGTAACGATGCGGCTGGAACATCACCATCACCCGCCCCCGGCACACGCTCCGCGCCGTCTCCAGCGTCGCCTTGATCTCGCTCGGATGATGCCCGTAATCATCGATCACCATGTAATTATCGCTGCGGTATTTGACCTCGAATCGCCGTTTCGCCCCGCGGAATGATTCAAACGCCTCCGCGATCTGCCCCACGCTCAATCCCAGCACCGTTGCCAGCGCGATCACTCCCGTCGCGTTCGAAATATTGTGCCTTCCGGGAATATTCAGCGCGAAATCTCCGATCCATTTCTCCCGCCGGAACACCTTGAACTCCGAGTGAAAACTCCGCGACAACACCGGCTGAAACCGAAACTCCGCCGAATCCGTCGCTCCAAACGAAATCGCATTCGCCCGACCCTTGCAAACCCGCGCCGTGTGCGGGTCATCCACGCAATAAAAAACCTTCCCCGTTGTCTGGTCCAGTAACTGCCCATACACCGCCTCGATCGCCGCCAGGCTCTCGTAAAAATCCATGTGCTCCTCCTCGATATTCAGCAGGATCGTATGCTCCGGATGATACAGCGCGATGGTCCCGTCGCTCTCGTCCCCCTCGGCCACAAAGTATTCCCCCTCCGGCTCCCAGTGCGCGTTCGCACCCAGGATCGGAATTTCCGCGCCCACATAATGCGACGGCCGCAGCCCGCCCACCCGCAGCACGTGCGCTGTCATCGAGGATGTCGTCGTCTTTCCGTGCATTCCGGCAATCGCAATGCCCCGCTTCCGGTGCATGATCGCCGCCAGCGCATCCGCCCGCCGCACCATCATCTTCCCAAGCTGATGCGCCTCGTCGTACGCCACGTTCCCCGGCTTGATCGCTGACGAAAAGATCACGATATCCGCATCGCGCACCGCCTCCGCCGTGTGAGGCGATGTAAATTGCAGTCCCAGCTCGCGAAGCCGGCTGGTCTCGACCGTCGCGACCTTGTCCGACCCGCTCACCCGATGCCCCAGCGCAAGCAGCAGCCCCGCGATCCCGCTCATCCCGGACCCGGCCACGCCGATCAAGTGGATGCGCATCTCGCCCGCGACGAGAATATCCGCGAGGATTTGGCCGGTATCCATTGAAGGTTTGCTGGAGCGCGCGTCAGGCAGTGATTGGAACAGCTTCGAGAGAACACCAAAACCGGGAAAATTGAAACGAATCTCTGCCCTCCTGGTCATTTTTTTCCAGCCTCCTTTTCCACGATTTCATGGCTCCCATTCGCGGCGCGCGTCCGGGCGGAGGCCGCCCGTTCAACCGCGTCCGCCACATTCTCCGCCGCATTGGCCGGCGAAAGCGAGCGCGCCTTCTGCGACATCTTTGCCAGCCGCGCTTCGTCCCGCAGCAGCGCCCCGATCTCGCGCGCAAACACTTCCACGCTCACCTGCCCCTGCTCGATCACAATCGCCGCCTCCTCCCGCGCAAAGATCGCCGCATTGAGCGCCTGATGATTCTCCGCCGCCAGCGGATACGGAATCAGCAGCGACGGCACCCCAAAATGCGATAACTCGGAAAGACTCGCCGCCCCGGATCGCGACAGCGCCAGGTCCGCCGCGCTATACGCCAGTTCCATCTGATGACAAAACGCCGCCACGTGCGCCGGGATTTCCTCGCGGCGGTAATTCGCCGCCGCCACCTGCTCATCGTTTGCCCCTGTGAGATGAATCACCTGCAGCGGCAATTCCTTCAGCAGCGGCAGCGCCTTGATCGCCGCCTCGTTGATCCCGTGCGCCCCCTGGCTCCCGCCCATCACGAGCAGCGTCTTTCGATCTGGCCGCAGCCCAAACGCCGCCAGCGCCTCCTCGCGCGGCACGCGCCGCGCCAGGCTCTTGCGAATCGGCGTCCCGGTAACCTGGTAGCGCGAATTCGGAAAATACCGCGCGCAATCCTGGAATCCCAGCAACACCGCGTCGGTCATCCGCGCATTGAGCCGGTTCGCCTTCCCCGGAATCGCATTCGATTCGTGTACAAAAGTCGGAATCTTCCGCATCCGCCCCGCGAGGATTGGCGCCGTCGAAGTAAATCCCCCCATCCCCAGCACCGCATGCGGCTGAAACTTGCGATACAATCTCCGGCATGGCGCAAGGCTGTCATTGAATCTCTTCAAGAATCCGAGGATGGCCGGTGAGAAAATCTTCGGCATCCCGATGCTCGGCAATTTCTCGAACCGGAACTCCGTCCGATCCTTCGTCGCCAGCGCATCCACATCCTTCTCCGAAATAAAAATCAACACCTCATGCCCGCGCGCGAGCAGCACTTCCCCCACCGCCAGCCCGGGAAACAAATGTCCGCCAGTGCCGCCGCCGGCAATGATGAAGTTCATTCGAACCTCCCTCTACTCTCGAATTTGACTATCTCAGTATCGTTCACCATTCCCTTTCGTCAGATTCTCGGAGTAACTCGCGCCTGTAATCGCCGCGGCGCCACCGGGTCCCGCGCCTCATCCAATCCCTGCCGGTAAATATTAATCAGAATTCCGACCCCCAGCAGGCAGAACACAAGATTCGACCCGCCATAAGATATAAACGGCAGCGGCAGCCCCTTGTTCGGCAGCAATGAAGTAGTCACACCGATATTGAGCGCCGCCTGCAACGCCACCATCACCACCACCCCGAACCCAAACAGCATCCCAAACCGGTCCCGCGCCTGCATCGCGATGATGGTGCCGAATACAATGATCACCACATAGCAAAACACCACCCCCAGCGTGGCGCAAAGTCCAAGCTCTTCACCAATCATCGGAAATATGAAATCCGTATGCGCAAACGGAAGATAGGACATTTTTTCGACGCCGTTGCCCAGACCCAGCCCATGCACGCCGCCCGACCCGAAGGCCAGCAGTGCCTGCCATTGCTGCAATCCATAAGTCTCCTTGTACTTATCCAGGTTCATAAACGCCAGCATCCGCCCCAGCCGCTCCTTCATGTGAAAACCGAGATATAGCGTGCCCGCGACGCCGCCGACCGCCAGCGGCGCAATGAACCTCAGGCTGCTGCCCGCCACGAACATCACCACGAACATTGTCCCCCCGATCAACGCCGTCGTCCCCATATCGATCTCCCGCGCGATCAATACCATCAGGATTCCGGTGATCGCCATTGGTGCGATGAATCCGCGCAGGAACGTCCGCGATTCCTCCTCATGCCGCGAATACCAATGCGCCAGGAATGCAATCGCCGCCAGTTTCGCAAAGTCCGAGGGCTGGAAAGTAATTACCCGAAAGTCCACCCATCGCCGCGCTCCATTGATTCGCAGCCCGATGTGCGGCACAAAACAGAGCGCCAGCAATATTGCCGAGGCCACAAACCAAATCCACCATGTCCGATGCCAGAATTGGTAATCCACCACCGCCCCCACCACGCACGCCAGCATCCCGATCGCCAGCCACATCGATTGCTTCTTCAGGAAGAAATACGGGTCGCCGTGGCTGTCCTTCGCGAAAGCCCCCGTGCTAAAAAGCATCACGATGCCGAGGACGATCAACGCCGCCACGGCAAGAACCAGGAAATAGATGCTTTTGCGGTGCATGGAACTTATGGGACTTAAGTGACCTACGTCGCCGCAATCTGATGTCTTGCCGGGATTTTGAGCTTCAGCCCGATCCTCAGCTTCCTCGGATCGTCAATATTGTTGATCCGCATCAGCTCTTCGGAGGTCACGTGGAATCGGCGCGCAATCCCGTGCAATGTATCGCCGTGAACAACCGTGTAAGTGATGCCCGTATCCGACGAGACCGGCTTCGGCGCTTCATTTCCGGCAAGGGCCGCGCCCGCGGGAAGCTTCAACTCCTCGCCAACATGAATTCCGCCGTCCGCGCGCACATTATTCAGGTCGATGATATCCCCCGCGCTCACCCCGTAAAAGCCCGCGATCCTCATGATCGTATCGCCGCTCTTAACGCGATACTCAATGGGCGGGGCCGGCGTCGCAACCGGCGCGGCGGGAGTATTATCGGCCGTTTGTGTTGCGGCCGGCTGGGTCGGAGGCCCGGCGGACGTCTCCTCGAATGCGGGCGGCTGATGCGCCTTGATCGCATTGAAGGCATAAATGCCGCCGACGGCCACGATGTGCAGTATAAGCACCACGACAAAGGCGCTTGATAACCGGATATTCGGCTCTTCCACATAGTCGGCGCCGCGGACGCGGCGGGCCGTGGCGGCTTGCAGTTTCTTTTTCTTGGGTGGTCGGAATGGCAGCTTCATAGGTTCTGGACTAGGTTGCGGAATTGGTTTCCCCGGTCGGCGTAGTTTTGAAACATATCGAAGGAAGAAGTCCCGGGAGAGAAAAGCACCACCTCGCCGGATCGCGCATGGCCGCGCGCGCGCTTCACGGCGTCCTCGAGCGACGAGGCCCGCTCGCAAGGCACCTGCCCCTCCCATAGTGCCGCGATGCGCCCCGCCATTTCACCGATCAGCACCACATGGTGCACCTTTTGCGCAATCAATCCGGTAATGGAACCAAACTCAAATCCCTTGTCCTTTCCGCCCGCGATCAGAACGATCGGCCGCGTCTCGGAGAGCAGCGCCTTCTCAAGCGCATCAATATTGGTGGCCTTCGAATCATTGACATAATCCACCCCATCCACCGTTCCCACCAACTCACAGCGATGCGGCTGCGGCGTATAAGTGGCCAACGGCTCCGCCATCCGTTCGAATCCCAGCCCCATCAAATGACCCACGCCAAGCGCCGCCATCAGATTCTCCGCGTTGTGAATCCCGCGCAGCTTCACGTCCCGCATTGCCAGCACCGGCTCCCCGCGAAATTGGATGACTCCGTCGCGCAATTCAAAATCCCCTCCCGCCCGCACGGCGCTGAACGTAATCACCTGCGCCCGAAGCGTGGCCGGATCAATCACCGCCGGCATATCCTCAAGCTTGATCACAGCAAAGTCATCCGCCGTCTGATTCTCGAAAACCCGCAGCTTCGCGCGCCGGTACGATTCCATGTCCGGGTACCGGTCCAGATGATCGGGCGTAAAATTCAGCCACACCGCAATGTGCGGACGGAAAGTCCTGATTTCCTCGAGCTGAAATGAACTTACTTCCAGCGTCATCACATCCATATCTCCGCTCTTCTTCACCACCGCCGCGAACGCGGGACCAATGTTCCCCGCCGCAAGCGTCTTGATCCCGCACAGGTTCAGCATCCGCGCGACTAACTCCGTCGTAGTGGTCTTGCCATTGGTGCCGGTGATCGCGACGACCGGGCACTTGCAAAGCTCCCACGAGAATTCCAGTTCACCGATCATCTCGATCCGTTTCCGCAAAAAGTTCTGCACCAGCGGCACGCTGGGATCGATGCCCGGCGAGAGAATGCCGCGGTCGTAAACCCGCGGATCGGTATCCGCCTCGACGCCGGCCAGCACGGAAATCCCGAGCGGCGTAATCTTCTCGATTTTCGAGCGCAGCTTTTTTAAGTCCGCGCTGTCCAGGATCGTCGTCATCGCGCCCTCCTCCGCAAGGAGCATGGCCGCGGCCTCTCCGCTCGAACCAAAACCGAGCACGGCGATTTGTTTGTTCTTATATGGCATTGATGGGACACGAGGTTATCTAAGTTTGAGAGTCGCAAGGCCAAGCGCGGCGAACATCACGGAAAGAATCCAGAACCGCACAATGACTGTGTTTTCCTTCCAGCCCTTTAACTCGAAATGATGATGAATCGGCGACATCGCAAAGATGCGCTTCCCCGTCAGCTTGAAACTCATCACCTGCAAAATCACCGACATCGCCTCCATGACGAACACGCCGCCAACCACCAGCAGCAATAACTCCTGCTTGCAGCAAATCGCCACCACCCCCAACACCCCGCCAATCGCCAGCGATCCCGTATCCCCCATGAATACGCGCGCCGGATAACAATTAAACCAAAGAAACCCGAGCCCCGCTCCCGCAAGCGCCATGCAAACCACCGTAAGTTCCCCTGTAAACGGATAGAACGGAATCTGAAGATACGAAGACACCTTCACATTTCCCGCGACATAAGCCAGGACGGCAAATGCCAGCGCCGCAGTAACCGTGCACCCCGTCGCAAGCCCATCCAGGCCGTCCGTAAGGTTCACAGCATTCGAGGTCCCAACCACAACCAATGCAAAAAAGAAAAATGTTCCCCAACCAAGATTGTAGATCAGCGGCTCCTTAAAAAACGGAACATACAGCGCACTCGCCTGGACTTGCGACGCCGGATCAAGCAGAAAGAACGCCGTAACGACCGCTGCGAGCACCAATTGCGCGATCATTTTCACCCGCGGATGCACCCCGTCGGACTTTTTCTTGGTAACCTTCAGATAGTCATCCACGAAGCCCAGCGCACCAAGATAGACAATGGTAAACAGCGCCAGCCAGATCGAACGATTGGTCAGCCGCGCCCAAAGCAGCGTCGAAACCACCACCGAGCCCAGCAGCAGCACGCCCCCCATCGTCGGCGTCCCGGCCTTCCCACCGTGCAATTCCGCCAGCTCGCGTACCTGCTCCTTCGTCCGGATCGGCTGCCCCACCTTCAGACTAATCAGTCTCCGAATCACCCAATTGCCAAACATCAGCGAAATCAGAAACGCAGTTACCCCCGCCGCGATCGAGCGGAATGTAATGTAGTAAAACACATTCAGCGCCGAATAACTATTCCGGTAATGATAGAGAAAGTACATCATGACCGGGCCAGTTCCTCGATAATGGTTTCCATTTTTACCGAACGGCTTCCCTTGATCAGCACTGTATCGCCAATCCGCGCCAGGCTGCGGAGGATCGCCGCCGCCTCGGATGTATTCTGCGAAGTCAGCACATGCTTCACCCCTTGCGCCCGCGCCGCGTTGGCGATGCCCACGGCGATATTCCCCACGCTGATCACGCAATCGATATTCTCCCGTGCCGCCGCCTCACCCACGCGCCGGTGCCCCCGGTCCGATTCCGCGCCCAGCTCATTCATCTGCCCCAGCACCGCGATGCGCCGTCCCGGCATCTCGCCCAGCGTTTCGAGCGCCGCCACCATCGAGTCGGGATTTGCATTATAAGAGTCATCCAGAATGTAAATTCCGCGCACCACCTTCCGCTCCAGCCGTCCCTTGGTCAGCTTCGCATCGCGCAAAGCCTCGAGGCACTCCTCCAACGGCACGCCATACTCAACCCCAACCGCCACCGCCAGCATCGCGTTTTGCACCATGTGCCGCCCCGGCGCCGCCAGTCTGCCCTCCGCAGTTTCCCCGCGCGCATGCGCCACGAACCGGCTCCCCTCCGCATCCGCTGTCACATCCGTCGCGTACACATCCCCGTGTTCCAGCCCCGCGCGAATCACCTTCGCCCGCGTCCGTTTCGCAATGGAATCGGTAAATGGATCGCCCGACGGCAACACCACAAACCCGTCGCTCCCCACCGCCTCCGCCAGCATCCCTTTCTCCAGCGCAATCGCCTCCCGGCTTCCCATGTACTCGATATGCGCCATGCCAATATTGGTGATGATCCCCGCGTCCGGTCGCGATATCTGCGTCAGCGGCGCAATCTCCCCTGGATGATTCATCCCGATCTCAAACACTCCAAATCGATGCTTTCCCGATGCGCGCAGGATAGTAAGTGGCAGCCCGATGTGATTATTCAGATTTCCCTCTGTCTTCGCCACAGCGCCGCGCCGTGCGAGCACCGCCGCCGCATAATCCTTGGTGGAAGTCTTTCCGTTGCTCCCGGTCACATTCACCACTTTCATCGGCAGCGTCAGCCGGTACGCCGCCGCGATTCGCTGCAATGCCCCCAGCGTCCGCCCCACGCGAATCACCGGAAAATCCGCCGACAAATCCTTCGACGCCTCTTCGAGCACCGCACCCGCCGCGCCCAACGTCACCGCCTCCCACACAAAATTGTGCCCGTCAAATTTCTCTCCGCGCAACGCGACAAACAGCGAGCCCGGCTTCAGGGCGCGCGAATCCGTGCAGACGGCATCCACCTCCGCGGCGGCATTGCCGCCCGAAAGCTGCCCGTCTGCCCAATGTGCGATGGTGCTGATGCTCACCGGGTCCACGGAGAACGGAAATTTACTTCAAAGAGGCGCTCCGCCCGGTTGCGCGCGGCAGCCCGCTCCAGACTCGTCGTCAGGTGCAGCCTCAGCCGCAGGCCCCGGAAAGCCCGCCGGAACAGCCCGGGCGCATCGGCTTCGCTGCCGATTCTCTCGAGCACGATCTGATTTCTCATATGCGTGTTTCCTTTTTGTAGCCCACTTCAATGGGCGTTGCTTCGACCGCCTGAGTGGCGGCGTGAACGTCGTCAAACGGCAGGGTGTGATCGGCGAATTCCTGGTACGTCTCGTGCCCCTTGCCCGCGATGAGCACGATGTCGCGCGGCTGCGCCATCGCCACTGCCTTGAAGATCGCCTCACGGCGGTCGACGATTGTCTCATAGTTGTTTCCGCGAAACCCCGTCCTGATCTCCTCGATGATGGCCTCCGGATCTTCCTTGCGCGGATTGTCAGACGTGATGATGCCCCAGTCGGCCAGTTCATCCACCGCCGCACCCATCTTCGGCCGCTTCGCCTTGTCGCGATTTCCTCCGCACCCAAACACGACGATGAGCCGCCGCGGCGAAAGCTCGCGCAACGTTTTCATCACATTGATCAGCGCGTCGTCCGTGTGCGCGTAATCGACGAAAACGCGGAACTGCCGCTTGATCGGCGCCGCCTCGAGCCGCCCCGGCACGTGCGGCGCATTCGCAAGCGCGACGACCGCGTTGCGCACCTCGATCCCGACCGCCGACGCCGCCGCGATTGCCGCAAGCGAGTTGTAAACATTGAAGCGCCCAATCAACGGCAGCCGCACGAGAAAGCTCTTCCCCTTCGCATCCAGCCGGTACGACGTGCCCGAAAAATCGGTCTTCAAATCGCTCGCGCGAAAATCGAGGCGCGAGGTGAGTCCATAGGTAGTCACCGGCACTGCGCACATTTTTACAAGCCGCGCGCCGTAGCGGTCATCCGCGTTGAGCACGGCGACGCTTTTCTTCTTCTGCCCCGTCAGCCCAGTAAAAAGCAGGCTCTTCGCCTCAAAATATTTCTCCATCGTGCCGTGATAATCCAGATGGTCCTGCGTCAGATTCGTAAAGACCGCGCAATCCCACTCGATCCCCTTCACGCGGTCCTGCACCAGCGCGTGCGAGGACACTTCCATCGCCGCCGCCTTGCACCCTGCGTTCCGCATTTGCGACAGCATTTCGTACACATCCAGGCTCTCCGGCGTCGTGCGCGACGCGGGCAGGATGCGGTCCCCGATCTCATATCGCACCGTCCCAATCAGCCCGCACCGCAGCATCTCATGCTCGCAAATGTGCTTGATGAGAAACGCAGTCGTCGTCTTCCCGTTCGTTCCCGTGACCCCAAACATCTTCAGCCTCTGCGCCGGATATTGATAAAACGCCGCGGCAATATCAGCCAGTGCAGCCCGCGCGTTCGGCACTTTGATGGCCGTGATGCGCGAATCCGCCACCGCGTTCTCGCCAAGCACCGCGACCGCCCCGGCCGCGATGGCCGGCTCGACGAAAGCGTGGCCGTCCACTTTCTCGCCGCGCAATGCGGCAAACAGCGAACCCGGCTTCACCTTGCGCGAGTCGTAGGCGATCCCCGTAATATCACGGTCCACTGGACCGGAGGCCACCGCATCGGGTAGATTTTGTAGAAGTTGGCTCAATTGCATTCTCAGTCGTGATCGCGCTGAGTGATGACCTCGTCGCCCGCCGGCTCATCCGGCTGCGGCTCCAGGTTCATGTAGCGCGCTACTTTCTCACCGATGCGCGAAAAGATCGGCGCCGCAACCATTCCGCCGTAATTCTGTTCGGGCGTGGTCTGCGCATCGTCCAGCATCACAAGGCAGGCAAAGGCCGGATTGTCCGCCGGCAGGTATCCGCAAAAAGACACAATATATTTTCCCGGCAGGTATCCGCCCTTCGGATCGATCTTCTCTGCCGTCCCCGTTTTCCCGGCGACGACGAAGCCGCTCACCTTCGCGAGCGCCGCCGTGCCCTTTGGACTCACAACGCCCTTGAACGCCTCTGTCATCTCCCGCGCCGACTCCGGGCTGATCACCCGGCGCACTTCCACGGGAGCAAAGCTGGAGATCTCCTCGCCATTCGCGTCGGTAATATCGTGGACGATCTGCGGCATCATCAGGTGCCCGCCGTTCGCGATCGCGCACAGCGCGCTCAGAGTCTGGATCGGCGTCACCGCCACCTCCTGGCCCATCGGGATCCGCGTGATCGATAGCTTGCTCCATCGCTGCGGCGGATAGACCAGCCCCGGGATTTCCCCAGGCAGCGCCACGCCCGTCCGCTCGCCGAATCCAAACGCGCGGATGTAGCCGTAAAGTCGCTCCTCGCCGAGACCCAGCGCCAGCTTCGCCGCTCCGATGTTGCTCGATTTGATGAGCACGTCATCCACCGTGAGGTCGCCGTAGGGATGGTGATCGTGCAGGAATCGTCCGCCATAATTAAATGCCCCGTTCTCGCAATAAATAATCGAATCCGGCTGGACGATGTGCTCGTTGAGCGCCCCTGAAGCCGTGACCATCTTGAATGTGGACCCGGGCTCCATTTCATCCGCGATCGCGCAATTGATCATCCCCGACGCATGCGCCTGAAGGTAATCGGAGGATCCGCTGCTAACCTCGTTCGGGTCGAAATTCGGCCGGTTCGCCATCGCGAGGATTTCCCCCGTCTGCGGGCGCATGATGATCACGATCACCTTCTTCGGCTTGAACTCCGCGCAGGCCGCGTCGATCTCGTTTTCGACGATATTCTGCAAATTCATGTCGAGCGTCAGCCGCACGTTATAACCATCGCGCGGCGCCCGCTCCTCACCCCGATAGGCCACCAGTTCATTGCCCGACCGGTCCCGCTCGACGTATCGGTATCCCTCGTGCCCGCGCAGGTACTCGTCCTCCTGCGCCTCGATGCCCTGCACCCCCTGATGATCGCTATTCATGAAGCCGACCACATGGCACGCCATTGTGCCGTTCGGATAGACGCGGTCGGAGTCCTGGTCGAATGTGATCCCGCGGATCCCATGCACCGTCAGCCGGTTCTCGAGTTCCATCGCCGTCGCCTCGGGCACTTCCTTTTTCAAGACAATGTAGCGGCGCCCCGTGGCCAGCTTCGCCGTCAGGTCGTTTTCATCCAGCCCCAGCGGCTGCGCCAGCAGGCCGGCCACGTCGGCGGGACTCGTGATGAGCGATGCGTCGGCGATCACATCGCGCACCGGATCGTTCCCTGCCAGCGTCTGCCCGTTGATGTCCATGATGATCCCGCGCCGCGCGTAGATCGTCTGCTTGCCTACGTGTTTCTCGGCGGCGATTGCGGCGTACTCATCGTGGTCGGTCACCTGCAATTGCACGAGCCGCGCGGAGAAGCCGGTAAAAATCGACGCCAACGCGCAACACGCTATGAGCGCACGGACCTTGGCGGATTGGTTCATTGGGCCGTGATCCGGTTCGATACGGGTTGCAGCTCGGTGTCGTTATCCGCGGTCGCGGACGTGCCGGCCTTCGCGTGGAGCCGCACGATGCATTCGTCGCGGATCGGAGTCAGTTGGATGAATCCTTCCGCCAGGCGCCGCTCGAGATAGTTCTGCGACGAGAGCCGGTCGATTTGCGCGCGCGCCGCTTCGTCCTCGGTCTGCAGCGTCGCCAGTTCGCCTTCGAGCGACCGGATGTCGTTGCCCGTCGTCTGCATCTGGTTCTTGAAATAGACGTAGCTCAGGCCCGCTGCGCACAGGAAGAATGCCACCACGACCCAGCGCACCAGCGCGGCCACGGGCACACGATTCGAATGTCTTCGCCGGTTCATGCGTTCAGTGGGGGAATTTTCTCGACGGCCCGCAGCTTCGCGCTGCGGGAGCGTGGATTGCGTTGTTGCTCCTCCACGCTCGCGATGAGCGGCTTGCGCGTCAGCGCGCGAAAGATGTAGTTCGGGTTCGGTCGCGGCGCCGGCCACTCGGGACGATCCAGCTCCGCCGCCGTACGTTGCTTGAAGAACTCCTTCACGATCCGGTCTTCAATCGAGTGGAAAGTCAGTACCGCCATCCGCCCTCCCACACGCAATCGCGCCGCCGCCTGCCCCAGCACACTCTCCAGCACCTCCAGCTCCCGGTTTACCGCCATCCGCAGCGCCTGGAAAATTCTCGTCGCCGGGTGGATCCGCCCCCGGCGCGGCACAACGCTCTCCACGGCCAGCGCCAGTTGCATCGTCGTTTCAAAAGGCCGCTCCACACGCGCCGCCGCGATCCGCGCCGCGATCCGCAACGCGTTCGGCTCCTCGCCATATTGCTGAAAGATGCGCGTCATTTCGCTCGTCGCCGCCGTATTGACGATATCCGCCGCCGTCACCGGCCCGCTGGGATCCATCCTCATGTCGAGCGGCCCGTCGCGCTGAAAAGAAAATCCCCTCGCCACCGTATCCAGTTGCCATGACGACACGCCCAGGTCCACCAGCACCCCATCCACCTCCGGCACGTGCAATTCATCCAGCACCTCCGCCAGCCGAGCAAAGTTCGCCCTCACCGGCTGAAAATTTTCAAACCGGTGAAGGCGTCTCTCCTTGGCAAAGGTCAATGCGTCCGGATCCTGATCCAGCCCGATCACGTGCGCGCCCGCCTCCAGCAGCGCCTCGGAGTGTCCGCCGCCGCCCACCGTGCAATCCACGAATGTCTCGCCCGGCTTCGGCGCGAGCAATTCCATCATCTCCTTTAGCAGGACGGACGTGTGGAATTGCTCGTTTGGAAGCATTCGATTCCAGGGCAGCGGTTCAACAGAGATCATCGTAATTGAAATTCGGATTAGGGGTCATAAGCCCAGGCTCCTCAGGATTGATTCGTAAACCGGAGCCGCCGCCTGCTGCTGCTCCGCCCATTTCTCCGGGCTCCAAATATCGAATTTTGTATCCCCGCCGGTCAGCACCACCTCCTTCTTGATCCCCGCAAACCGGCAAAGCTCCTCCGTCAGCACCATCCGCCCCTGCGAATCCACGGGACAAAAAAAAGCGCTCGAAAATAATTGATCCCTGAAAGTCTGATGATCTGCTACACTCGGCGCCAGGGGGGCTGCCTTCTCGCCTATGCCTTGCAAAACCGCCTCCGGCATGGCTGAGAGACACCCGCGGCCCCGGCTCTTGACTATGTATAAATCCAGCCGCGAATCCGACCGCCAGCGCGCGGGAATCGTCAGCCGCTTCTTCTCGTCGAGCGCGGGACGGAATTCACCTGAGAAGATCGGCGTCTTCTGTGCGTTTTCAGGAGAATTCGGCATGGCTGGTGTGGGCTGAAGGGCCACTTTGCCCCACTACGCCCCACTTTCAACCACCACGAACCGTGCCAAGTCAAGGCCATTCGCTCCATTTTTTGAACCGTTCCCACCCCTTTTTGCGGGTCTGAAAACGCCCGACTATCGTCAAGCCGGGTAAATCAGGGGAATCGCGTGCCGCCCATTTCGCCGATAGACGCCAAAATCGGAATCCACAGTCCAGACGCGTGAACCTGTGTGGATTTCTGCCATCCGGACAATACAGGCGTCCGCAAAGTCCATCGGTAAATCGTGATACCTATCCAGCAAATGCCAAACGGCTCCCGCCTCGCCTTCAAAATCAAACGCGGTCCGGAGAATCTGGCGGCTGTGTAATTGAGCCAGCGCCCGGCGGGATGGTCCCGACCCACCCAGGAGATGAAACGCTTCCGCCAGGACCGCCTCGCATGTCAGCACCGGAGGCCGTAGCAACGAAAACGCCTCCACAGCCCATTCGTGCCAGCCATCGGAACGGTCGAGCAGCGCCACCAGCGCTCCAGTGTCGGCGAGGACCGCCGCCATCACCGTCCACGCTTCCGGGATTCACGCCCGAAGTCCGCCAGCCGCGCCTTATTTGTAGAAAGATCCCGCTTCCCGCTCGCTCTCAATTTCCCGGGCTTCTCAAACAAATCCCGGGCAAGATCGTAGCAGCTTGGACCAATGAGGCGTTTCGCCAGATTGCGCAACAATGCGTCCTGCTGCCGGCGCGGCAGCATTTCCACCGCGGCCTCGATTTCAGTGAGCGTGCTCATCGGCGGAACCGTAGCACGGGTGCAACCGGAGCCGCAAGCAGGGGATGTTTCCGATACAGATCTCCTCGTTCAGCCCGGCCTCAGGGCTTTATCCCACTTCAAGGAACCGCTCACTGGAGATCTCCAACTCGGCCAGCCACATCAACCTGGTCTCCCGGCTGAAGTGGTGGATCAGCCATTTGCTGGCTGATAATAGGCTCAAGTCTGACTCGGATGCGCTGGCCGCCCCGGACAATGAAGACCTGGGGAGTGTGAAATCCATCCGTCGTGCCTCCCGTTGAGACAATTGCGCGGCTCAGCGTGAGACCGCGCTTCCAAACAACGCGGCCGGGTGAGAATACGCCTCCCGTCACAGTAACATACTGCGATTGAGCCGGAGGCCCGATGTCCCATGCCGGCTTCCAAAGCGTCAATTGCCGCTGATCGCTGAATGTAATATCCACTCGATACACTTCCACTTCCTGGCAAAGGGTTAAGCTTATGGAGCGCCCATCCTCGCCCCTCAGCGTCAGGGCCGATATATCCGTTTCAGGGCCGCCGGTGGCGGAAACGAGCACGCTTGGTTGGAAGCAAGTGACCTGCAGTCCAGGAATCGACGAGTCGGAAATCTGCGGCCTGGAAAACCGGAAATGCTGAACTTGGTTACCGGCGCGAAATATCACCCCGCCATAATCAAAGGACAGAGAACCCTTTGTGATGGTAAAGGCTGTGACTTGGCTTGGCGGAAGTGCTGCGAATGCGCTGAGGCGGCAAATCAAACAGAGAATCAGAATTGTCTTCATGAGTGATCGCGGCCAAGCCGGCGATGCGCTTGGAAATCGAGAAATTGCTCAAAAGGTTGAAACTCTGATGACTCGCCGCGGCATTGCAATTCGCGGCTCATCCCACCACCTCCGCCACACGCCCCGCACCGGTATCCATGAAACTATTCGCGCACAGCCGCGCGTAAATTCCACCCAGCGCCAGCAACTCATCGTGCCGCCCGCGCTCCACGATCCGCCCATGCTCCATGACCAGGATCTGGTCCGCATGCCGCACCGTCGAAAGCCGGTGCGCGATCACAAAACTCGTGCGCCGCTCCATCAGCCGCTCCAGCGCCTGCTGAATCAAACGCTCAGTCGTCGTATCCACACTCGCCGTCGCCTCGTCCAAAATCAAAATCGGCGGGTCCTTCAAAAGCGCGCGCGCAATTGAGACGCGCTGTTTTTCCCCCACGCTCAGCTTCACGCCGCGCTCGCCGACAATCGTATCGAGCCCCTTCGGCATCCGGTCCACGAATTCCCGCGCATTCGCCGCCTCCAGCGCCGCCATCATTTCCTCGCCCGACGCGTCCGGCTTCCCGAGCCGCAAATTGTCACGAATGGTCCCGTTGAACAAAAAGCTCTCCTGCGTCACCATCCCCACCGCGCGCCGAAGCGCATCCTTTGGTAATTCGCGCAGCGGACGCCCATCGATCAAAATCTCGCCCGTATCATACTCATAAAAGCGCGTGATGAGATTCACGAGCGTCGACTTCCCCGCGCCCGTTTGTCCCACCAGCGCCACGGTATCGCCCGGCTGCGCATGCAGCCGAATCCCGCGCAGCACGGGCAACTCCTCGTCATAAGAGAACGACACATTCCGAAACTCCACCTCGCCCAGCACCGGCTCCATCTCCTCCTCGCCCGCGGAATCCCCCGGCTCCGCCTTCTCATCCATGATCTCAAACACCCGCTCCCCCGCCGCGCGCCCCGCCTGGAAAAGCTGATTCAGTTGATGCAGCCGCCCAATCGGATCGTACAAAAAAGGCACCAGCATCAGGAACTGCACATAATGCCCGACGTCGAGATGTCCATGCAGCACCGCACTCGCGCCAAATCCCCCCACCAGCACCAGCCCCATCGACGCGAGGAATGACATCGTCGGATTGTAAATCGCCCACGACCGCATCACCACCAGCGTCGCGTCGCCCAGGCTCTTGCTCGCCGCATTGAATCGCGCATGCTCCTCCCGCTCCCGCACGAACGTCTTAATCTGCCGGATCCCCGCCAGGTTGTCGTGCAGCAGCGCGTTCATCACAGACGCCGCCGTCCGCTGAATGCGATAACGCATATGCGCCGTCAGCGTATATGCCAGCGCCCCCGCAGCCAGCAGCGGCACGGGCGAGAACGCCAGCAGCGCCAGCGGCACATTCAGCCGCATCAGCACCACCCCCACGATCGCCACCTGCAGCAGCGCCACCACCCCCTGCTCCAGCCCGTCGATCAGCATCCGCTCCACCGACGTCACATCTTCCAGCACCCGCGTCATCAAATCCCCCGTCGCGCGATTATCAAACCAGCTCAACGGCAATTGCTGGACATGCCCATACAGATCGCTCCGCAGATCGTGGATCACCCGCTGCTCGAAGGTATTGTTCACCACAATCCGCAGCCCATTGAACAAATGCTGCGCCACGAACGCCGCCAGCCCGATCCGCACCAGCGGCCACAGCAACTCCGGACGATGCCCCCTCACCACCTGATTGATGATCTTCGCCGTGATGCTTGGGAAAACGATCACCATCACCGTTCCCATCGTCGCAAAAAACAGCGTCGCAATCGCCAGCCCCGGGTACCTCCGCAGGTATGCAAACACCCGCACCACCGTCCTCGATTTCAGGAACGGCGACACCGGCTCGTCATATAGCGAATAGCTCGCGCCCGCTCGCTTCGACCCGCCCCGGTTCATCCCGGCGCCTTTAAGAGGATTTCGCATCGCCCACTATCCTCGCAGTGGTATCCCACCCGCGCAAGACCGCGCCCGCGCTGGCATAAATCCTAAATCCTAAATCACGTGATCACCTCAAACTGGCTCATCAGCCTGAAC
>Ga0206833_1148_pt1 | contig 17473 bp, 18 predicted proteins | sample Alteio_BWOrgCont_32_FD_152891 | JGI IMG/M metagenome (GOLD analysis project Ga0206833, IMG submission 152891) | Enriched cells from forest soil in Barre Woods Harvard Forest LTER site, Petersham, Massachusetts, United States -... | ecosystem: Environmental > Terrestrial > Soil > Temperate forest >... | reverse complement strand
ATATAAGCCGCTACTTTATAAGTTAACTTAAGATAAAACCTTCGTGTACCAGGCTAGCTTATCTTGTTTTTTATTAATGCTAGTTTTTGCTGCCTGGAATATTTTTTCAATTTATATTCCTCCGCACAAGCTTCCGATCTTGAATTGAAGCAGGCACTATATAAAACTTTTACAGGAGTTCTGCCTTTGGTATATTTTGCTCCTTTACCCGCATTATGTTTGGCAACTCTCTTTTCAATATCGTTGGTAGTACCGATATAGAGTGATTCATCAACGCACCCTAGAATATAAACGTACCACTCCTCCATGGGTTTGCTATGGAATTAATAAGTGTCGGAGCAGTTAATATTATTTTATAGCTCCCTGATAAAACTTTATTGCATCTGCCTTTAGCTTAGCATCATCATCCTTGGTTACGTACATCATGTGTCCTGCATTATAATAATTGAGGCTAATATTATTCCTCACATCACTACGCAATCCCATATGGTTTACGGCATATTCTGCATTGTAAAATGGCGTAGCCAGATCATAATAACCGCAGCATACCATAACTTTTAATGCCGGATTTTGAGTCATTGCTCTGCGTAATGTTTCTGATACATCCAGGTAGCTATTTTCAGGCAAGCTCCAGGGCCAAACATTGGTCAGCGCTTCATAAGGTAGATCGCTTTTATAATTTAAATCCTTACGTACGTATTCATTAAATACACCATTGAATAACCCACTTACAGCAGAATAACTAGGATCGTAAGATGGTCCGTCACCATTGTCATCCTCATCTTCACCTAAGTAACGGGAATCATACCGTCCAACTGTTTTGCCATTATCTCTTAAAAGCTCTTTGAAGAAACGCCAGTCGGCAACACGTTCGTTTGCATTCTTAATATACATTTTCGATAAGCCCGTATAATAGCTTAAAGAATCAATTACCTTATTGGTAAGTTCCGGAGAAGCCTGGTCGCCTTTCATTAAAAAATAGGCGTATGTTCCGGAAGCAAATGTTTCCACCTTTTTTGCCAGATCAGATATGCTCATGCTCTCCAGTTCGGGAGAAAGTTTTTTATGATATTGTGCAGTGGTTGCATAAGTTGGGAGGTATAAGGCATAAGGCAGATCATTTCCTTTGGCAAATTCTATGTATTGAAAATTAAGTACCGAAGAAACAAGTGTTATTCCATTCAAATACATTCCGTAAGCATCTTGAAGATACCCTGAAAGCCCGGAAGCGCGGGTTGTTCCATAGCTTTCCCCTGTCAAAAATTTTGGACTTGCCCAGCGTTCATTGCGGGTAGTATACATCCGGATAAAATCGCCAACCGATGCAATGTCCTCTGAATATCCGTGATATTTGGATGGTTCAACTCCTTTAACGGTGCGGCTAAATCCGGTAGAAACAGGATCGATGAAAACAAGATCGGTAAAACTGATCCAGGAGTTTTCATTATCACCGTATGTATAGGGTGGGGCAGGGGCTCCTCCTTTGTCATCAGCAAAATGAACCCGCACCGGGCTTATGGCACCCATGTGTAACCAAATGGAAGATGAACCGGGACCACCGTTAAAAACAAATGTTACAGGTCGCTTATTGGCTGGTTCTCCATCGGCAGTATAAGCGATATAAAATATTTTAGCACGAACTGATTCATCTTTATCTTTCAATGGCATATAGCCGGTAGTAGCAGTATAATTAATTATTTTTCCGTCTATGGTAATATGGTGATGTGTGATAGAGGGCTGGGGAACACTGTCATTTTTACCTCCGGTTAAACTATCATGGTGTGCAGGATGCTGAGGCATTGCATGTTTTTGGGCGTATGATAATTGGATGCTGGCAAATGCCACTAATGCAGCGGAGAAAAGTATGTTCTTTTTCATGGATCTTTTATTAAAATGTCATAAAACTACTAAATAATTCGTTGCCTGTTTTTATATACTGAAATTTCAAACTTGTTTCTTGACCACATTTATTTCAGGAATGCTAAAAAATTATACATTTGAAATATGAAAACAAAAATCCTTGCAATACTATTTACTGCAATAGCATTGATAGCTAATGCACAAAACACATGTCCTGCGGTCAAAATTTCCGATTTCCCCAAGAAGGATTTCCCTCCGGCAGATTTTAAAGTTGAAAATTTTAAAGGCAAAACATCGGAAAATTATTATTATGGAATAGGTGTTTCGATAAATTATGTGACAGCCCGTTACCTTGCTTTTATAGAGATGAAAGATAACACTGATGAACCTGCACTGGGGGGATCTACGGTTTTATTAATGCTTTACGCAAACGGATATGGTGTGGAGCGTAATTTTGATATTTGCATCAGGATCTCATGTGGAAATTTGAATGCAGCTCCTGCTGAAATTGACGGACGTACCCAACACCTGAAGAACATGGCCGCAGGTAAAGACAAAGGAGTTTTTGATATTTGCGATGATATTACAAGTGGTTATATGCAGGGTGTTTGCAATTCTATAGGAGCCGATAAAGCGAAATATCAGCGACAAGCCAACATGGATAAAATAGTTAGTAGCTTACCTAAAGAAGACACTGCTGCCTATAGAAGCTTGCGCGCTGCTGCATCGAACTTTTTTAATGCAAGATCAGAAAATGAGGTCGATCTATCCGGTACTATGCGTGCAGTTTTTATACAAGATGAATCAGATTCATTGGAAAGGAACTTTATGGATAAGATCATGAAATCGGTAAAATGCAACTTTCAAAACTACTCACAGGATGATTTTATGAATGCAGACAAAGAGCTTAATAAAGTCTATTCCCAGGTAATGAAAACAACTGATGTATCGGGTTGGGGAACGGTAACAAAAACACAAATTAAATCGGTTGAACGTACCTGGCTGCCTTACAGAGATGCTTGGGTTGCTTTTATGAAAGTCAAGTGTCCGCAACTATCGGAGTATGCACTAGAGGCTTTATTAACAAAAGAACGGATTTCGCAACTAAAAGGATTCCTTTCTCAGTAAATTCATACAGGAATAATAGCCCTATTTGGAGTATGCTTATAACTAAAACGTAAATTATTTTTACCACCTGCATATTAATATTACATTTGTCTCATAAATAACAAAAATAAATCATGAAAAAGAATTTCTTAGCTCTTGGAGCAGTTGCAGTATTGTTTTTTGCTTGTAATGGCGGAGGCGATAAATTTGTAGGCAGATGGGTAGGTAACATGCAAGGTACCATGGACACATTCAATGTAGTAAAAAGTGGAGATAATTATTCACTTACACATGGTGCTACTAAAATGGATGGAACTGCAAAGGGAGACACTTTAGTTGTTTCAATAGACAAAGCTTCTACCGTGAAGTTTGGCTATAACAAAACTACCAAGCAACTTTCTATCGTAGTAGGTACAAATACTTTTAATTACGACAAGAAGTAGTAATTATTTATTGTTTTCTTTAAACCCTTAGTCATATCCCTTAAATCGGATGGATTAAGGGTTTTTTATTAGATAGAAATATCTTTTTCTTTCTATCTTTTCAATTTTTTTATATCTTTGAATGTATATGGAATTCAAGGATTATTTTTCTAAGCAATCGGATATTTATATCAAATCCCGTCCGGGATACCCGAATAAACTCTTTCAATATTTAGCATCCTTAACCACTGAACATAATTTGGCCTGGGATTGTGCTACAGGTAATGGACAAGCGGCCATACCGCTGGCCAAGTACTTTAAGAAAGTAATGGCTACCGATGCCAGTGCCCAGCAAATTAATAATGCAATACTGCACGAAAACGTAAAATATGCAGTAGCCTTAGCGGATAAAAGCGGGTTGGATACCGGCACAGTTGATCTGGTTACCATAGCTTCTGCCTTGCACTGGATGGATTTTGATGCCTTTTATACAGAAGTTAACCGGGTGCTGAAACCGGACGGTGTTTTTGCAGCATGGGCGTATTATAAAAGTTATATTAATAGTGCCATTGACCCTATTGTTAAATATTTAGTAAAAGATATTTTGGGGGAATATTGGCCTCCCGAACGGCAGTACATAACCAATTATTACAATACCATCCCTTTTCCATTTAAGCAGGTAGAAGCCCCGACATTCAAAATTTCCCTGGTTGCTAACCTTGACTTTTTATTCGGTTACTTCTATAGCTGGTCGAGCACCCAACAATATATTAAACTGAATGGGAAAGACCCGGTTGAATTGATAAAGCAACAGCTTGAAGATGCCTGGGGAGATCCTTCTGAAACAAAGGAAATAATATGGGATGTGATCCTGAAAATAGGGCGAAAAGAGTAATATAATTCCATTTACTTTAAATCTCCTCCTATTCTTTACTATTTTTGTGTCTCTTATTAGTTGATACATGAGTAAGTTAAGCAAGGAAATATTGGGATTGCAATACAATTCAGAAGATAAGCATTTGAATGAAAATGATATTGCTGCAAACCCCTTTATTCAGTTTGAAAAGTGGTTTACAGAAGCTATGAAGCATCACCCAAAAGATGCCAATGCCTTTGTTCTTTCCACCGCCACCAAAGATGCTCATCCATCTGCTCGGGTAGTTCTGTTGAAAGGAGTAGAGAAGGAAACCTTTGTTTTTTATACGAACTATGATAGCCGCAAGGGAAGGGAATTGCTTGAAAATCCCTTTGCCTCCATGACTTTCTTCTGGTCATCAATTGAAAAACAAGTGAGGATAGAAGGGAAGGTTCAAAAAGTGAGCCCCGCAGAATCGGATGAATATTTTAAAGTAAGGCCATTAGGAAGTAAAGCAGGGGCATGGGTTTCACCCCAAAGTACTGTTATTTCAGGCCGAACAGAATTAGAACAAAAGCATCATAACTTCATAATAGAACACGAAAATAAAGAGATCGAGCGTCCTCCTTTTTGGGGAGGGTTTTGTATAATTCCAACCCGCATTGAATTCTGGCAAGGCAGGACAAGTCGCCTGCACGACCGATTTCTTTATACCTTTGAAAATAACAATTGGAAAATCGAGCGGTTAGCTCCCTAAAAATTAAAAGCTATGTGGAAAGAAGAAGGAAATAAACTCTATAAAAAATTCAAGTTTGGCGATTTTAAACAAGCGTTTGCGTTTATGACGCACGTTGCCTTAATTGCTGAAAAAATGGATCATCATCCGGAATGGAAAAATACTTACAATGAGCTTGAAATATGGCTCTATACCCATGATGCAGGTGATATTGTTACAGAAAAGGATCATAAATTGGCAATAGCAATTGATAAAATAGGAGAAAAAAGTTAAGATAGTGTATGAACAAGAACAGTTCGTTTAGTGAAATAAAAAAAGAAATTATAGCAGGCAAATCAAGTTGCCACAGTCTTGTTACTTCTTATTTGAAGCGTATTGAAGAGAACAAACATCTCAATGCTTTTCTGGAAGTATTTGATGATGAAGCTTTGCTGCGTGCACAGGAAATTGACGAGAAAATACGAAAGGGAAAAGCCGGTAGACTTGCCGGTATGGTCATTGGATTAAAAGATAATATTTGCTATAAAAATCACCGTGTATCTGTTTCTTCTAAAATACTGGAAGGGTTTGTTTCATTGTATCACTCCACTGTAGTAGAAAGGCTTTTGGCTGAAGATGCTATTATTATTGGCCGTTGCAATTGCGACGAATTTGCCATGGGCAGCTCCAATGAAAAATCGGCTTATGGTAAGGTACTAAATCCACATGATAATAAAAGAGTGCCCGGAGGTTCATCAGGTGGTTCTGCGGTAGCAGTAGCAGCCGGACTTTGTACAGCAACCCTCGGAAGCGACACGGGAGGCTCTATTCGCCAACCGGCATCTTTTTGTGGTGTGGTAGGTTTTAAACCAAGTTACGGGCGCATATCACGTTACGGTCTGCTTGCTTATGCTTCTTCCTTCGACCAGATAGGTCCGCTTACAAATAATATTGAAGACGCAGCATTGCTGTTGGAAATAATGGCGGGCAAAGATGAATATGACAGCACTGTTTCGCAACAGGAAGCTCCAAATTATACCGAGCATATTTCAAAAGTTGATACCGGAAAACTTCGCATAGCTTATATAAAGGAATGTATTGAACACACAGGTCTTGACCCGGAAATTAAAACTCAGTTAGAAAAAACTATTGCTTCGCTAAAGGATGCCGGGCATGTGGTGGAGCCTGTTTCATTCCCTTTTATTGATTATGCTGTACCAACTTATTATGTGCTCACCACAGCCGAAGCTTCTTCCAATCTTTCCCGCTACAGCGGAATAAACTACGGATACAGGGCTCCCGAGGCAAAAGATCCGGATGCTGTGTATAAAAGATCGCGCTCCAAAGGATTTGGTGCCGAAGTAAAAAGGCGCATCATGCTTGGTACATTTGTATTAAGCACCGGGTATTACGACGCTTACTATGCCCGTGGGCAAAAGGTGAGGAGGATATTTGTAGAGAAGACAAATGAGATATTTAAAAATTACGATCTGATACTATTACCATCTACCCCCGGAACTGCCTTTCCATTTGGGCAAAATGACCTTGATCCGGTGAAAATGTATTTGGAGGATATCTTTACAGTGCAAGCCAATATTACCGGATTGCCTGCTATATCATTGCCTTTGGGTAAACACTCCAATGGTATGCCATTTGGTGTTCAATTAATGGGGCGCAAATACGATGAAATGAATTTATTGGCGTTTTCGGAGAAACTAATGAATAGGGAAGCTTAAATTTAAATAGCTGATATATTTTGAAATTTAAATAGTTCTTCGTAACTTTGTATTTTTAGAAACGTATTATTTACCTCCTATTTCTAATTAACAAACATGCTCTTCAAGAAAGCCAACATACTCTTATTCCTTTTTGCAACATTACTTGCCGGAGGAAGCATTGCGATGCCACACGATACACTTAGAAAGAGTGATTCGATCCGTTTTGCAGATGACCCGATTGCTGCTAATCTGGATAGTTTATCAAAACTTAGTTTTTTTGAAAAAGGATATGATTTTGTAAAATCACCTACCTATCATTTTTCTTCCGATTCCATACCATGGTATAGCGATAAGGTAATTAACGACCGTATGGCTAAGCTCGATGCTAATTCCCCATTCGACCTTGTTTATAATGATGTGGTGAAACAATATATTGAAATGTATGCGGTGCGCAAAAGAAACCTGACTTCCAGGGTTCTGGCGCTCTCCAAGTTATATTTTCCTATGATGGAGCAAACATTAGATCGTTATAAAATGCCATTGGAATTAAAATACCTGGCCGTTGTAGAATCAGCTATGAACCCTGCAGCCTGCTCTAAAGCCGGTGCACGCGGGTTGTGGCAGTTTATGTATACCACAGGTAAACTGTATAACTTGCAAGTTACATCGTATGTAGATGATCGTAATGATCCCGTTAAATCAACTATTGCAGCATGTCAGTATCTGAAGTTCCTTCATGGCATGTTCAACGACTGGCAATTAGCATTGGCTGCGTACAACTGTGGACCTATGGAGGTTAGCAAAGCTATCCGCCGTTCAGGAGGCAAAATGAATTTCTGGGAAATACGTCCTTATCTGCCTAAAGAAACCCAGGGGTATGTACCTGCATTTATAGCAGTGAACTATGTAATGAATTATGCTACTTCACACAACATTTATCCGGGTATTCCTAATGCAACTTTCTTTGATATTGATACTGTTTGTGTACATGCGGAACTATCATTTTCACAAATAGCAACCTATCTTAAAGTCCCTTATTCTGAAATTGCCTATTTAAATCCGAGTTACAAATTAGGTGTAATACCTTATTCCGATGAAGGTTGTTACACAGTATGTCTACCGGTTTCCAAGATAGGTTCTTTTGTTACCAATGAAAATGCTATTTACGACCTTGCCAAGCACGATACTATTAGCAGCCAGCAAATGCTTGCCTTGCAACAAAATATGCCCGATGTGGAATACCATAGGGTTAGAAGAGGGGAGCACCTGAGCACTGTTGCTAACAGATACCATTGTACTGTACGTGAATTGAAAGAGTGGAATGGATTAGCCAGTGCCGACATACACCCAGGACAGCATTTGATGGTATACTTAAACCGTAAGAACTATAAAGATATTAGCAGTAAAAAGAAAGGAAAATCAGCTTCTAAAGATTATTACATCGTTCAGAAAGGCGATACCCTTTGGCATATATCTCAAAGCACAGGTGTGCCGGTTGCTACCATTAAAAAGCTCAATAATCTTTCCGAAAAGGCAAAGCTTTCTCCGGGAACTAAGATCAAGCTGGCATCTAACTGATTTTATTGTGTTAGGGCGTGCCCCCAAGCTAACGCAAGGGGTCGGGCTTTGCGTTACAACTCCTCGCTGCGCTGCGGGGTTTCCACTGCAATCCCTCACGCCGAAAAGATAGTAGACAGTATTATTTATTGCCTTTTTTTAGCTGTAAAATGTTTTTGGCATTTAAGTCTGTAACTACTTTCTTGCCTGTTTTTGCTTCCAATTCCAGCCTGGCTACTTTGGCTACTTTACCACCCTGCCTTGCTACTTTTTTACTTTCTTTAAAATTTTTAGGATTTACAGCTACCGAAATATCTTTTGTAGAAGCTTCCGCAAGCATATTCAAGATCAATTCCGTATTAGTCATATTATCCCTTAGGTTTTCTTTTTTCAAACCCTTCAGAATTTTATATTCCTTGGTGGTCTTATCTGCCCAGGCTTTTGTTATTATATCGGTAAGTGTTGCGAAATGCGTACCTTCTTTTAATCCCCTGCTTTTCCATTCATTTGTCAATTCTTTACGTATTTCAATGCTTTTCAAACGCTGGTTAATCCAGCTTTCAGAGTATCCTAATTGCAGGTATTCTTTTAATGCCCTGTCTATAGTAAGTTCGGGGTCTTGCATTTCGTCAAGTCTTTCTCGTGCTACCCTTGCCAGCCATTGTTTAAAGGGCTCTGCTTTTGGCGATGGAATAGATTGTATTAACCTAAAAAGCTGTTCGGTATCAGCAACATCTGTTTTATAGAATTTGCCATCGGTAGATTGAATTTTCAGTTGTCCGATTTTTTCGGACAACTCACTACCTTCCTTTTTGAGTTTAATTTTCAGGTCACTCCAATATTTTCTAGGCCTACTGCTAGTGGTCAGAATTTCAATTACATCAATAATAGAGAAATACCACTTTTCCTCTTCCGCATCCCAAAGAGTCCTTACTTTTTTATCTTCAAATATTTTTATGGCATTCTTTTTTTTCATCGAGCAAGAGAATTATATAGCCTATTCTTATTTAGGCAAATGTAGTATACCTGTAAATGCATAATGACTAAAAAATGTAGTCTTCTGTAAAACTACTCCTTTTCACTTTCTCCTTTTCACTGATTATGGCGTGTCCCCAAGCTACGCAAGGGGTCGGGCTTTACGTTACAACTCCTCGCTGCGCTGCGGGGTTTCCACTGCTATCCCTCACGCGGAAAGACAAATCCCTATACAGCTCCATAGGAGCGATCTATTGGTAGCTAAAAATCAGAAATAGGTACATTTCCCGCCGAGCAATCAAGGTAGATATTGCACCTCTGTAGTCGGCGGGTGCTTTTCGATTCAACGAACAACCTACAAACAGGTTACCCCGATGGGGTTTCAGTTAGGGCTTTCCGCTGCAATCCCTCACGTTAAAACAACCCTAACTGCACACTGTTGTCTGTCTTGCGTTCTTCTATGGGTTCTTCGTGGGTGGTTATTTCAGGATTAGAAAGTTTTGCCAAAATCTTTTTGCGATGTTCATATTTTTTTCCTGTGCCAAATCCATTTCGGCAAGGGCTTGTTCCATTTTGTTCAATTCGTCGGGTATGTTATTATCCCATTTATACAGGCGGGCTTCAATAATAATGCGGCGCATTATTTCTAGGAACTCAGCCGTTAGTATATCCTTTTCTTGTTCACATATTACCGATTGCAAATTAATAATGGTGAGCCTCTCGGTTAATTTCTGTTCTGTTTCGGCAGCAAACATCTTAATCAGTTCTTGCTGATTTTCTAAGGCATGTTTTATTTCGTCTTTAATGTATTGCATTGTTTAATTTCTCACCACAGAGACACTAAGGGCACAAAGTTTCACAGAGAAAAAGCAGATTTCTCGTTTCACTCGAAATGACAATAAATTTTTTGAGAGGAAAAGGGAGTGAAGGGGCGGCCTTTGCCGCCCCTTCACTCCCCAAAAAAACATAACTCCCCTGTCATTCCGAACGAAGTGAGGAATCTCTGTATTATATGTGGTAATCGTTCTCATTCCCCTTCTATAATTTTTATTTCTTCAGGTGTCAACTCATACAATTCATACACCAATTGGTTTATCTTATCTTCGCTATGGGCTATGCGGCTTTTTATTTGCTCTATTTTCTCAGGCAGTATCTTCCTCGTAATTAAATTCAACTTTACTTTGCAAAACGATTTCATCAAGAATATTTTTTAAGTAGCCTAATCTGACAGCTTCTTTAAATCTTTTTGTAAGCGTTGGTATATTAATTATCTCTTCGATACATTCCATGTATTTTTCAACTATTGCTTTTATTGAATATGCTTTTTGAGCATTATTTCTAATACTATCTAAAAGGTCCTTTGTTGTATCATTGGATTTAATTACAAATGAAATAGGGTATTTTTGAATCTTATCTATATCTAAAAAATATTTCTTAAAATCCAAGGTTTCTGTTACTTGAAAAAAACGACCAAGTGGTTTCATAACAAAATCTATTCCACCATCATTTGCATTTGTTCTTCCTGTCTTATATAATGTAAGGTTCTCTGTAGTAAGGTTCTTCATTTCAAAGCCCCAAATTATCGTTTTATTATGGTAATGGAATTTGAGTATGGAATAACTTACAATTTCGAATAATCTTGCATCAACATTAGGGGCGAGTAATCCTTCAATAAACTCTTCAACCTTTTCATACTCTGTAGTACCAAGTTTCTGGAGTAGTTCAGTTGATTTTATAAAACGTAAAAACGCATCCTGCTTCGTCCTAATGTATTCATCAATAATTTCTATGACAACTTGAGCAATATTAAATTTACGTGAACCAATTTTTACTATCAAAAGGTTCTCGTTAACCCAGTAATGATTTGTTTCATGGTTGCGTAGAATAGGTATGAATTCAGAACTTGGGAAATATTTTTGAAACTCAGAATTCATTCTATTATTCAAAGCATGGTTCTGTAATTTGTTTCCAAATGGAAGCTGTCTTTGTCGTTCAAAAAGTTTGACAAAAGATGCTCCTTCATATTTGGAATAGTCACTTTTTTTTAGAAACCCCTTGTTTATATAATCCTCAACAAGTACATATATAGCATATAGGTTAGCAAAGCTTGATCGGGCTTTTGCGCCCTTATTTGCAGAACGAGTTTTCTCATTAATATATTGGATTAATTGACTTTTTTCAAAAATGTCATTCGCATTTTTGCCAAACTGGCTTTGGAGTATAGACTTAATGTTTACGGTGAATATATTTTCCATGTGGTTCAAACAAGGTTAAATTGCCTACAGTTGCTAGTTTTTCTGTTTCAAAAGACCTAATTTCCTTTTGAAGTTTTTCTCCCTTAAATTCTTTGGTTAGTTTTAATCTTCGTAGTCCAATTTTTACATAGGGTTCCTGTAATTCAATCCCAATTGAATTCCTCCCAAGTTCTTTTGCTACAAAGCATGTTGTAAAAGTACCAGAAAATGGGTCCAACACCGTATCTCCTTTATTGGAGCTGGCTTTTATAATTCTATCGAGCAATGCAATTGGTTTTTGTGTAGGGTGGTTTTCATATTCTTCCATTCTATAACGAACTCTTGAAAAATCCCATACATTACCTGGTACTTTTGAAGTATTGTAAACTTGAGGTGGATTTTTACGATAATCTACAAGTTTTCGTTTTGCGCCTGTCTTTGCTTCAACCAAAATGTCTTGTGAATTAAATGTATAGTTCTCTTTATCTTTTACACAAAATAAAATGGGTTCATACATGGAGCCATAATAATTCTTAGCTTGAACTCCGGAACTATCATAAGACCAAATAATTCGTGAAAGTATTTCCAATTTCTTTCGTAAATAAATGTCAAAAAAAGGAATAAATTGAGTAGAAGTCATCACATAAAAACTTCCATGAGGGCTCAGTTTTTTTATACATAAATCAAGCCATTCATAACACCATTTTAAATAATCCTCATCCAAATCCCATTTGTCTTTGTGCCCATTAAAATTTTTACCAATATTATAAGGAGGATCAGCAAAAATTAAATCAATCGATTCATCAGGAATTGAAGATAAAATCTTTATAGCATCCCCATGAATAATTTTATGTTCTGGTGTTCCATATATTTCCATAATAGCTGTGTATTTTTAAGATGATTTAAATTTAATCAATATATTTAAGATTAGTGTGTTTGGAAAATCTTGCAACTAATCTTTCAATTTCCTTTTTAGCGTCTTCCCTTGTCACAATTAAATTGATACTATCAGTTAAATAAGTATTACAAAAATGCTACACTTGAGTTAAATTCGTATCATTTGTGTATTTTATCTGTGAAATGTTATTAACAGGTGTATTATCATTCCCGGATCCAACTTCGACCTAATTAGTGGGACTCAATTAGTGGTATTCATCATGGAGACCTCAAAATTTGTGTAACTAAATGCCCTGCATTTAGAATCCACCACTTACATCCCACCCCTTTTCCGCCTGATCTCTTCTGCTTCCTCCCGTGTGTTCACATATTTAATCGTTGGTCTGATTAAAGGTACATTGTTTATTCTGGCTGCTCTTTCCATTTCTTCAGGCAATTTCTTTAAATAGATACCGAGCATTTTCATCAATACGGCCTTGTCGCCCTTTTCAATCCTGGTGAGGGCCTTTGCAATCAGGTTGTCTTTCACTTTCCTGTAACAAAGGTCTCTCATGTTTTCGGCCGCGTCGGCATATTCATCGTCTTCTTTAAGCCAGCGGTAATGTGTGCGGGGTGTTATTCCCACTTTCCTGGCGGCATCTGTTACATTGCCAAAATAGACCTCCAGCGCATTGATCATCTCCTTTTTGTGTATGGCTGTTAATTCTTCTGCAGTAAAACTCATAGTGTTTGTTTTTAGTTTACTGCAAAAATATATTCCGGAATATCGGTTTCCCGAAAAGTCATTGACTAGTCAATGACCGGTTTACCAGGCATTTGCCACGCATTTGCGTTTTATAGCTAAAATAAAAATCTATATTTCAGGTGTGCGACATCACTTATATCCGCTTGAATAGCAATTAAGAAAATGCCGAAAAAAGCCACTTTTTTCACGCTTTTAAAAACGGTAAAAGTGTGACATGTGCGACATCAAAAATGAAGAAAAAGATGCTTTTTTTATTTCAGTTCAGTAATGGCAAGCCATGCCATCAACCCCATTCCGGTTTCAATAGCACTTTCGTCTATGTTAAAGGTAGGGGTATGCAAACCCGATGTAATGCCTTTAGCAACATTACCGGTGCCTAGCCGATAGAAGCAGCAAGGTTTTAAGCGGGTATAGTAGGCAAAGTCTTCCGAGGTCATGCGAGGTTCCAGCGTCACTATATTTTCTTTACCCATGTAAACCTCAGCAGCAGCCCTTGCTTTATTGGTTACTTCTATATTATTGATGAGTACGGGGTAACCTTTCTCTATTCGCAGGTCATAATCACCTCCCCACTTTTTAGCAATGGTGTCAATAGTATCAGTAATGGTTTTATGCCCTTCACTACGCACGGTTTCATCCATAGTGCGAAAGGTACCCTCCAGTGTCACTTCATTAGGAATAATGTTTGTAGCACCGTTAGCAATCATTTTGCCGAATGCAAATACCAAAGGAGATCTTGAATGTTGGGTTTTGAATGTTGAATGAGTTGACATGAAAGTATCTTCCAGGGCCAATAATATCTCTGATGTGATAAGTAAAGGATTTACTATGGACTGACTACTGATGACTGACGACTGACCACTTAACGCCGCATGTCCACCCTTACCTTTTATGGTGAGGTAGATCTCGTCGCAGGCCGCCATGTAGTTTCCGGTAGCAAAGCCTATTTTGCCGGTCTCCAATGTAGGGAATACATGTTGTGCAATAATGGATTCAGGAGAAGGGTTTTCCAATATTCCTTCCTTAATAAGTATAGATGCTCCACCGGGCAGTTTCTCTTCTCCGGGTTGAAATATAAGTTTAATGGTTCCGTTCCATTCATTACGCAGGTCATTTAGTATGGTGGCTGTCCCGAGTAACGAAGAGCTATGCACATCATGTCCGCAGGCGTGCATCACACCTTTGTTTTTTGATATATAAGTAACATCGTTTTTTTCTTCAATAGGTAGTGCATCCATATCTGCACGTAGCGCAATGGTTTTGCCGGGCTGTTTTCCTTTTATAATAGCTATAACACCTGTTCCGGCCATCCGGCTATGTGGAATGTTGTACTTGGTCAGTATGGAGGAAATGAAATCGGCTGTGTTATTTTCCTGATATGATAATTCGGGATTTTCATGGATATGCCTCCGGTAACCTACAACCGTTTCTGAATTTGCCGCAGCAAGTGATTTTATTTTTTCAAGAAGCATTGGCTCGAATTATTTGTCAAATGTAAATAATATAGGCAGAGGGCAAAAAAAATCCCCGGCAAAAGCCAGGGATTTTCTATTGAAATAGGTTTTTATTAATATCGTCCACCGGCTTTGGCAACCCCTACAGGGCTTCCAAGTCTTGACATGGCGCAACGGAATCCAATATAATCGGTAGCCTGATGTTCATCTAAGAATCTCCTGGTACCAGGACTCATCCAAAAAGCGCGATCTTTCCAGGAACCACCTTTGTATACCCTTGTAACATCACTGATAAGTGTGGTACTTCCGGTTTCATACATTAAACTCTTATCTTGAGCAGATTGAGGTGTACCGATTGGGCCATTCCATTTATCATTAGATTCAGTTGAATTAGCATCTCCGTCTACGAAGTTTCTTTCGTCAGATTCATGATAATTTCTTCTGAATGCAAGATTATCTTCTTTATGCTGGTTATCCACTGCTCTGTATTTAACCTGGCCGGGAATGCTTACAATATTACTATCCGGACCATCATACTGTATAGAGTCTTGGATCACAATACCATCCTGATCTTTAACTTGTGTGCTGAATTCATTACCTCTATATGGTTTCAGGTCATTACCATCATAGGGCATCATAGGTCTGTATACGTCCATAACCCACTCGCTCACGTTACCTGCCATGCCATATAAGCCATAATCGTTAGGCCAGTATGAAAACACCGGTGATGTGATATCGGCAGCATCATTTAAGTCTCCTGCAACACCCATATAGTCACCGCTTGATTTTTTGAAGTTGGCAAGTTCTTGTCCAATGTATTTTTCATCAGGGTTACGGGTTGCGTGTCCGTTCCATGGGTAAATTCTACGTTGAGAAACCAATTCCATTTGGGTGTTTCCAATAAGGCCTGTCGCTGCAAATTCCCATTCTGCTTCGGTTGGAAGGCGATAGTCAGGTAAAAAGATACCATCTTCTATCTTTACGTTTCTACCTGCATTATTTCCATTGCTGTTATTAGCAGGGTTATAATCAGGAAGCGGAACCTTGGTCTTTCCTGCCCATTTTCCGGCAAGATATTCTTCGGTGTTAAAATAATCGGCATCAGAAGGAGAAGGACTCCAGTCAATAACACCTTCACGCACCAGGATATATTCGTTTACCCTGTCGGTACGCCATTTACAATAATCGCTTGCTTGTAACCAGTCTACACCAACAACCGGGTAGTCTTGATAAGATGGATGGCGGAAATAGTATTTCACCATATCTTCCATAAAAGCAAGTTTATTTCTCCATACCAATGTATCTGGCAAAGCTTTTACATAGATCTGAGGGTAGTTTGGACCGAACACTCTATAAGTCCAATAAAGATATTCTCTATAGTTGGTATTGGTTACTTCAGTTTCATCTAAATAGAAAGAAGAAACAGTTACACGTCTTGGAACGTTATTCCAGTCAGACATAACATCGTCCTGAACGCGTCCCATGGTAAAGGTACCACCTTCCACAAAAACAAGCCCGGGGCCCGTTTCCTGACCTTGATAAGGATTTGTTTCAAATCCTCCGTTGGTCGGATCGTTATAATTCCAGCCGGTAACGGGAGACCTTTCTCTGCCGCAGGCCCCCAGGATGAATAATCCTGCTATTCCTAGAATTTTTACGCTTTTATTCATGATTTATTAATTATAAGAGTATTTGTAAAGAGGATATAATTAGAATGATGGACAGTTAACAACTCTATAGGTATGTCTTTTCGGGCGGCATTGTAGTTGGAACATGAGTGATAATTCATCAGATCCTCCTGTTGCCAGTGTTAGTTTAGATATAGTTACATCATAGCTATATCCAAACTTAAAGTTGCCTTTGTCAATACCTATCAATACAATTACAGCATCGCCGCTTCTATACCAAAATCCTCCTACAACAGAGCCTTTAATAGCATAGAAACCAAGGTCTAATTGTCTGAAATCACCTTGTTGCTGATATAGTACGTTTGGTGATATGGAGAACTGGTCTTCTATCAACGTTGAACGGGTATTCACAGGAATCATAGCTCCGGCATGTCCGGTATATTTTAAGGGAAGAGCGCTGGCGCCTTGCACAAAGGATTCATCAGGTTGTGTTAAGTGATCAGCGGAGAAACCAAAAAATACGTTTCTGCCATATCCTAAAATACCAGCCGAAAAATCAGGATCACTAACACTGTTACGTAATAATGTTTCACCGGTTGTATAAACAAATCCTCTTACAGGGTCAATTTGATCGCCAAAGCTAAGTTTGCTTTCATCTAAACTTAACTGGTGGTAAGTAGCCTGAAAACCTGCATTAACTGTAAAATCTCTGCTTACATTTAATTGATAAGCATAAATAGCACTTAAATTGGTGGTTGTCAGCGTACCATTACCGGCTTTATCTTGTTCGGCCATAAAACCAATTCCACCGGCTAGTGCATCAATGTAGCGATCAAAAGAAGCGCTATAAGTAACAAAGTTACCGGGTATAGCAGGCCATTGATCACGAAAGTTCACACATATACGTGGGCATCTTTCACTTCCGGCAAAAGCTGGATTAAGATATAATGGGTTGGCATAGAACTGCGAAAACTGGGCATCCTGTGCGGTTGTATTATATATTATTCCTCCTGTCATCACCAAAGTAAGTGAAGTAATAAATAGTATTTTTCTCATGGTACTAATATGCATTAGAGGGACAAATGTACGAAAAAAAGATACCGAAGGTTACAAAACCAAGTATTTTTGACTCTATACAATAATTTAAAAAGTTTTTAGTTTCTCCCCATGTAGCGGTATTAATCAACTAAAAATAGCTTATTTTGCAACAGGAATACTTAATCATATTTATTGAACATGAAGTTTTTGGCTCCCGTTACATTCCTATTGCTCGGATTCCTTTCAATTCCAGCCTTTTCGCAAATA
>Ga0206833_1150_pt1 | contig 17631 bp, 15 predicted proteins | sample Alteio_BWOrgCont_32_FD_152891 | JGI IMG/M metagenome (GOLD analysis project Ga0206833, IMG submission 152891) | Enriched cells from forest soil in Barre Woods Harvard Forest LTER site, Petersham, Massachusetts, United States -... | ecosystem: Environmental > Terrestrial > Soil > Temperate forest >... | reverse complement strand
GAGCTGCGCAGGGTGACGATGCCGTAGGAATCGACGCTGTATGCGATGGGGTGGCCCCAGCCGTCGGTGATTGACGTGTCGTAGCCGGGCATCGGCGGGAGGTCGGAGAGGTCTGGAGGGAGATGATTGTGCAGGCGCGCGTATGCGATGATTCGATGCTCGATGATGAGCATGCGTCCGTTTGTGAGGCTGGCCTGGGGGATATAGCCGGCGTGAAGGAAACCTGGGACGAGGAGTATGACGATGGATGCCGGAACGATTGTATAGGAGGCCTTTGCCCAGCGCGCGATAGTAGAGAGCTTCATGAAGGGAAGTGTGGCGAGCCAGAGGCTAATGATGATTGAGACGGCGGAAAGGGCCTGCTGGACGTAATTCAAGCGGGCTGGGCTCCAACCGATTTTCAACTCGTCCGGGTCGCTCATTGAGGTGAACGGCATGATCTGTTTTACGAGGACGACGGGAAAGCCTTCGGGATTGCCGACCCAATTGGCCGAGATCGCGCAGCCGCCTCCGTCTCCGTCGTCGGTGTTCACATAAACCTTGCCGGGGAGATAGGCGTCCCAAACCACATCGCTGAGAATCGCCATGACGATCATCGTGACGCCGAAGATCAGGAGGGAGATCACGGATTTTATTATGATCTTGATCACGATGTGCTGGGGGCGGAGCGGCGCGTGTATTTTACGACCAAATGCGGCCTTCGCAAAGCGGATTGGGGCGGGTGGAAAGAGACGCGGCGAGGGCGGTTGAGGTTGGTGAGTGGCTAATCAGGGCTTGAGGGAAGTGGCGCGATCGGACCCAGGAGCGTAGACCCGCATGGGCCAGCGGCCCATGGCTACATGCTGGTGCGCAGAACGGCGCATCCGGCGGGGGCGCCAGATGCGATAAGGGAATCGAGGTTCGGGACCGGAGCCGCGAAAAACAAGGAGCGGGCTGTCTCGACTGCGAAACGAATAACAATGAAAGCCATAATAGTATCGCAATACGGTGGACCCGAGGTGATGAAGTTTGGAGATTGGCCCGATCCTTCGCCGGGGCCGGATGAAGTGCTGGTGCGGGTGGCGGCTACGAGTGTGAATCCAATCGATTTCAAACGACGCTCGGGGGAAGCGAAGGCATTCGCGCCGATCAGCTTTCCGGGGATTATCGGGATAGATGTTGCGGGGACGGTGGTTAGTTGCGGGGCGCAAGTGAAGGGATTTGCGGCGGGGGATCGCGTGTTCGGGATGGGGGGCCAGGCTTATGCGGAGCTTTGTGCGGTGAAGGCGGAAAATCTGGCGAAGGTTCCGGCGGGGCTGGACCTGGTGGAGTCGGCGGCGCTGCCGCTGGTGACGACGACGGGATATCAGCTCATTGTGAACGGGGCGCCCGTGCAGGATGGGCAGACGGTGCTGGTGACAGGAGCGCTGGGCAGTGTCGGACGGGCGGCGGTGTTTACGGCGAAATCGCGGGGGGCAAAGGTGATCGCGGGGGTTCGCAAGAAGCATCTGGAAGAAGCGGCGGCGCTGCACGCGGATGGCGCATTGGCTATCGATGACAATGAGGCGGTCGCAGCTATGCAGATGCTGGATGCGGTTGCGGATACGGTAAACGGGGCGACTGCGGCATTGCTCATGGGCAAGATCAAGGCCGGGGGCATATTTGCCTCCGTGCTTGGACCGCCGCAAAACAGGGCGGAGTATCCTTCGGTGAAGGTGGTTCCCGTTTTTGCCCGGCCCGATGCGAAGGGGCTTCTTGAATTGGCCACGGCTGCGGTTGAGGGAAAGCTTGTCATTCCGATTGCCGCGAAGAAGCCGCTACGCGATGCGGCGGAAGCTCACGAACTGGCGGCGAAAGGGGTTAACGGGAAGGTGTTGCTGGTGATGTAGAACGCGATGGCTTGACAACCTTTCGAGTAAACCAAGAGTAAAGGATCAAAGATATGCCTAATCGACCCACAAGTTTTAAGCTGCACATCAGACCGATGTTTTCAGAAATGGACGTGCAGCACATGAAGGGTGCGTTTGATTTATCCAAGTATGCCGACGTTGTGAAATACGCCGGGCCGATCCTGGACCGGTTGAAAGGAGTTGGCGGGGCGGTGATGCCGCCAGCGCCGGAAGGGCCGTGGCCGGAGGAATGGATTGCGTTGTTTGAGAGGTGGGTGGAGGAGGGGTGTCCTGAGTAACACGGATCGCGATTCTGGGGTTTCGGCATGACGCGACGGCCTTACAGGCCTTGCCCATATTGAATGCTGGTTACCCGGGCCTGCGCTCGCGGGCTCGCTTCAGCCCGGGCTGGTACATTCGGGGCTTACAGCCCCGCCCCGGTTCCTGCGAAACACTAATGCGCTAAGTGCTCGTGGGTTTGCGATCTTCCATCCAGGCGCTGATGACCAGGATGGCGGCGGAGATGCAGATGCAGGAATCGGCGACGTTGAAGGCGGGCCATGGGTTAGCGAAGGGGATGTGGAGGTTGAATAACAGGAAGTCCACGACGTGGTGGTGGCGGATGCGGTCGGTGACGTTGCCGAGTACGCCGGCGCTGAGGAGGCATACGGCCATGCGGGTGGCGGTGTAACGGAAGGCACCGCGGATTGCGAATGCGGCGAGGACGATGAGGGTGACTGCCGAGAGGGCGATGAATAGGCCGTTGTTCTGGCTGAAGGAACTAAATGCGGCGCCGGTGTTGCCCCAATGGACGAGAGAGAAGAAGCCGGGGATTATGATTCGCTCGGAGTCATAGGGGATGCTGTGGATGACGAGCCGTTTTGTGAATTGGTCGAGGGCGTAAAAGAAGAGGATGGTCGCGGCTGCGGCCAGTGGACCCAAACGCGCGCGAGGGTGCTCCATTAGGGCGTATTAGGTAATCCTGTGGCGTCATTGATTGAGACGCCCCTACAGGGCTTGGCCGATCGCGCGGAGTTACCTGGGGCGTTGCCCCAGGCAATTATGAAGCCGGGCCTTTGGCCCTCCAGAGGTGTGGCTACACTTTCATTCAACATGCTCTAGGATTTGCTTTCGATCGCGGTGATGACGGCTTCGCAGCGGTCGCAGAGGTCGGGATGGGCGGCGCTGTGGCCGACGTGGGCGCGGTGGCGCCAGCAGCGCTCGCAGCGGAGGAATTCGGTGCGGGTGAGTGTCGCGACGGTCTCGGGGCCGGGCTGGAGATGGAGTTCGCTGAGGATGAAGAATTCTTCGAGTTCGGATTGGATGGCGCGGAGCCACTCGAGCTGGACGGGGTCGGAGACGGTGAGGGTGACGTTTGCTTCGAGGGCGTTGCCGATGAGTTTTTGCTGGCGGGCGGGCTCGATGGCCTGGGCGATTACGGCGCGCAGTTTTAGCAGGGAATCGATTTGTTCCTCGGATTTGGGATCGCGGGATGCGTCGTTGGATTCCTTGAAGAGTTCGAGGTGAATCGAGTCGGCGTGGCCGGCGAATTCCCAGGCTTCATCGGTGGTGAATGCGAGGATGGGGGCGAGGAGGCCGCTGACGGCGTCGAATGCCTCGCGCATGACGAGCTGGGTGGCGCGGCGGCGGGGGGAATCGGCGGCGTCGCAATAGAGGCGGTCTTTTGTGATGTCGACGTAAAGCGCGGAGAGATCGACGGTGCAGAATTGGTTGAGGACGCCGAAGACTTTGCGGAAATCGAATGCGGCGTAGGCTTCGCGGCAGGTTTTGATGACGTCCTGAAGGCGGGAGCGGAGCCATTTGTCGATCAATGTGGCGCCGGCGGAATCGGAGCCGGGAGCGAGGCCTTCGGAATTTGCCAACAAGATGCGGAGGACGTTGCGGAATTGGCGATAGGCGTCGGCGAGGAGGGCGAAGGATTCCTCGGAGAACGGGACTTCGTTAGTGAATTCGACGCTCGAGGCCCAGAGGCGGACGATATCGGCGCCGTATTTGCCGACGAAATGCCCGGCGTCCATGGGCTTGGTGTAAGTGCCCTGGGCGGATTTGGAGACTTTTTTGCGCGTGTCCCTATCGACGACGAAGCCGTGGGTGATGCAGGTTTTGTAAGGGGCATCGCCGTGGAGGGCGACGCTGGTCATGAGGGAGGATTGGAACCAGCCGCGGTGTTGATCGGTGGCCTCCAGGTAAACGTCGGCGCGCTCGACGCCGAGGTGCTTGCGGACGACGGCCTGGTGGGAAACGCCGGAATCGATCCAGACGTCGAGGGTATCGTTGCGGCGGGTGGTGCCGGCGGGGAGGCCGAGCTTGGCGGCCCACCATGCGTCGTCTTTTTCGAACCAGAGGTTTGAGCCGTTCGTCTCGAAGAGGCCGGCGACCTCCCAGATGAGGGCGGAATCGAGGATGGGCTTGCCATCGGCGCCGTAGAATGCGGGGAGCGGGACGCCCCATGAGCGCTGGCGAGAGATGCACCAATCGGGGCGTGACTCCACGGTGCCGTAGATGCGGTTGCGGCCCCAGGCGGGGACCCAGTGGACGGTGTCGATGGCGGTGAGGGCCTTTGCGCGGATGGCCTCGATGCGGATGAAGAATTGATCGACGGCGCGGAAGACGACGGGAGTTTTTGAGCGCCAGCAGTGGGGGTATGAGTGGCGGTAGATTTGCTCGCCGAGGAGTGCGCCGCGTTCGCGGAGGAGCTCGACGACGTCTTTGTTTGCATCGAAGACGTAGCGGCCGGCCCAGATGGGGACGCCGGCTTCCTCGGTGAATCGGCCATGGTCATCGACGGGGGAGAGAAGCGGGAGGCCGTTTTCCAGGCCGGCGATGTAATCGTCCGCGCCGTGGCCGGGGGCGATGTGGACGCTGCCGGTGCCGGTCTCGAGGGTGACGAAATCGGCGACGATGACTTTTGCGGTGCGGTCGAGGAAGGGGTGTTGCGCGAGGGCGCCGGCGAGTTCGTCGCCGGGGAAGGAATAGGACTGCGGGTCGCCTTCGAGTTTCCACGGGGTGGCCTCGGTGAATGCGGGGACGAGGGCTTGGGCGATGACGAATGTGGCGGTTTCGCCGGTTGTTTCGTGCCGGAATTTTTCGGCGACGTAACGGTGCTGCGGATGGACGGCGATGCCGACATTCGCGGGGAGGGTCCAGGGCGTGGTGGTCCAGATGACCATGCTGGCCTTTGCGGCCATGGGGCCGGAGACGAGCGGGAATCTTACGAAGATGGCGGGGTCTTCGCGGTCGGCGTACTCGACCTCGGCCTCGGCGAGAGCGGTCTGCGCGCCGGTGCTCCAATAGACGGGTTTTTTGCTTTGATAGACGAGGCCGGCCTCAACGAAACCGGCGAAGGCGCGGATGATTTCGGCTTCGTAGGCGGGATCGAGCGTGAGGTAGGGGTGATCCCAATCGCCGAGGACGCCGAGGCGCTTGAATTGGGTGCGCTGGATGGCGATGTATTTGCGCGCGTATTCTTCGGAGCGCTTGCGGACCTCGAGGGGGGAGAGGCCGCGGGATTCTTTTACGACTTTGAATTCGATGGGGAGGCCGTGGCAGTCCCAGCCGGGGACGAAGGGAGTGCGGCGGCCGAGCATGGACTGGGATTTGACGACGATGTCCTTGAGGACCTTGTTGAGGGCGGTGCCCATGTGGACGTCGCCATTGGCGAAGGGGGGGCCATCGTGGAGGACGAAAAGGGGGGCGTCTTTGCGCGCGGCGAGGATGCGCTCGTAGAGGCCGGCGGCTTCCCATTTTGCGAGGCGCTCGGGCTCGCGCTTGACGAGGTCCGCCTTCATGGGGAAGGCGGTTTTTGGGAGATTGAGGGTCTCTTTGTAGTTCTTCTCGGACATGACGGAGCGAAAGGGAATGGGAAGCTAGCAGTGGCTAGCGGAGCTTGCACTTGGAAAAACGGGAGCTGGCCCGAAGGGAATAGGTCTCTCGGACCCAGGAGCGTAAGCCCGCATGGCCCACCGGGCCATGGCTACAGCCGATGCGCAGCGGCGTTGGGGGGAAAGGGCATGACGCCGGCGGGCTTTAGGAGGCCGATCCACTCGACGGCGTAGCCCGCGGCGGCGAGGAGGATGCCGATGCTTAGGAAGCGCATACCCTGGGTGAACACGTAGAGGAGGAAGAATGAACCGGCGCCGAGGGCTACGAGGCTGGCGGTGCGGCGGCTTCTGTCGTCGAGCTGGGCGGCGGCGAATGGGAGGATGGCGACGGCGATCGCGGCGACGAGGATGATCCAGCCGAGACCGTGACTGAGGTCGCCGCCGGCGACTGTGATGGTGAAATTGGCCGAATCAGAATTCTGGCCGGCGTTGGGGAACTGGAAGTTCGGGTTGCCGGGCATCTGCGGCATCTGTGGAACGACTTGATTCATTACGCCGGAGAACTGCTGGGTCATCTGGTTCAACACCTCGCCGGGATTAATCCTGAACCATGGGAGGAAGAATCCGATCAGCACGAGGCCCGCGCCGATCATGACCATGCGCTGCTGGGAGGAGAGATCGATTCGCCGGGTTTCGGCGGCCTTCACGGTTGAGCCGAGGGCGTTGAGCAATTCGGCGCTTTCTTCGGCGGTGATCTTGCCGGCATCGAGCATGGAGAGGACTTTTTCGCGCTCGGCGGTGAGATTGTCCGCGGGCGCGGCGGAGGGTTGATCCGGCGCGGGGCGGTTGAGGGTCGTGAACAGCGGAAACGCGGCCAGTGCGCCGATAGTGAGGAGTAGCATGCCGGCAAATGAATAGTCAGATACCTGGACAGCGAAGAAGGAGACGCAGATTGCCAGCGCCAGATTGGATACCGAGAGCCATGCGCGGATGCCCGCAGCGGCGGGGGCTCTTTCGGCGTCGGTTAATTTTCCGCCAATCCATCCAAGGTAGAGTTTCACGGCGAGCGGCATGGCTGTGAGCACGAGCAGGCCGGTATATATGACGGTTAAATTGTTATCCTCGTACAGGCGGCGCGGTTGATTGCCGACATATACGGCGGCCCCGATCGCGACTGCCATCGTCACCAACGCCAGGAGGTAAGACGTCTCCCGCTTGAGCCCCATGCGGCTCCGGTAAAACCACGCCGGCAGCAATACGCCGGCAACGAAAGCAAATAGAATCACCCATATCGCGGGAATGAATAAATGGGGGTGGTAGATGTTCTGGGACATTTGATTTATGAGGATTGCTCCTTGAGGAGTTGACTGGCTTCGGGGACTGAGATTTCGCCGCGCTCGAGTTGCTCGAGGATCTCGCGTTTGCCGCGGGCGGGGGTCTGGTTGCCGAGGAGCTCGTTGACGAGATCGAGGCGCTTGCAGACGGTGGGGTAGGAGATGCCGAGTTCCTTTTCGACGTCGCGGATTTTTCCCTGGCAGCGTAGGAAGGTCATGACGAAATCCTGGAGATCAGGGGGGAGACGGAAAAAACGGGGGACGGAGAGGACGGATTCGATTTGGGTATCGCAATCGGCGCAACTGAGGCGGGAAATGGAAAGCTGGCCGGAGCAAAAGGGGCAGCGTGTGACGAGCTTCTTTTCGGACATTTGGTCCTTTTTCATTCACTTCTACGAGATTTTATTAAATAAATTAATTCGTCAATCAATTATTTTAAGTTTTAATGAACTCGTCGGGAGAAATTGCGACGTCCGGCGCAGCTCTCAGGATTCCCCGGTCGAGCGTCACCAGCTTGACCCGAAGCACGATGGCGAGCGCCACGAATTCCGCATCGTAAGCGGACAGTTTTCTGGCTTGGGCGAGAGCGAGAATCGCGCCGGCGCCAACTTCGAGATCAGGAGGCAGAATTACCTCCTCGGCTTTCCCAAAGAGAGCCACGGCGTGGTCCGCCGGCAGCCCCAACTGTCGAACCTGGGTCGTCAGTACATTCTTGAATTCGTACCGCCAGAGGTCCGGCGCAGTCCACTCCGGCTCGCGTTTTAGCACGTTCTCCGCAGCGGCAGTTGCGGGTGTGGAGAGCAGCAGCGAGGCGATGAGGCTCGTATCGGCGACGATCACGGGCGCCCCTGCCGCTTTGCGTTGCCGATCCAGGCCAGGTCCACCAGTTGCAGGGGCACCCGCGAGCGGAGGCTGCGAATCCCGGCGAGCATGGAGTCGGGATCACGCGCGCCGCTCCCGAGGGCCGAATCCAGGCAGAAAATGGCCTCCTGATTGAGAGAGCGTTTGTGAAGCCTGGCGCGGCGCTTGAGTGCGGCGTGGACTTCGGCGGGGACATTCTTGAGGGTAATCGTCATGGTGGAACCATAACGGATGCGAAATGGATGTCAACGGTGCCAAGGCTCTTCCGCCATTGATCAATTTTCCCCCTTGCATCCCCAGCGCGCGCGTGGCAAGGTCCACTCCCTTTTTCAACTTTTTCCAAATGTCCTACGCAATCATCAAAACCGGCGGCAAACAGTACCGCGTAGCCGCGGGCGACGTGATCGAAGTCGAGAAGCTCGACGTCGAGGCGGGCGCGGAGACCACTTTTTCCGAGGTGCTGTTTCACTCGGACGGCAAAACGTTCAAAACGGGCGCGGACCTGAAGGGGGCGACGGTGGTGGCGGAGGTCATCGGGGCGAAGAAGGCGCCGAAGGTCATTTGTTACAAGTATCGCCGGCGGAAGGGGTATCACCGTACGGTCGGACATCGGCGGAAGCTGACGGAAATCCGGATCAAGAGCATCACGGCTTAAAACTCAAACCACTTCGAAACATGGCTCACAAAAAAGGTCAGGGCAGCGTAAAGAACGGGCGCGACAGCGTCAGCAAGCGGCTGGGCGTCAAAAAATTTGGCAGCGAGGTCGTTATTGCCGGCAATATCATCATCCGCCAGCGCGGGACGAAGTTTCTGCCGGGGCGCAATGTGGGGCTGGGGCGGGATTATACGATTTTTGCGCTGGTCGATGGGCGCGTGAAGTTTGATCGCGGCGGACGCCGGGTGAACGTGGAGCCCGTGGCGAGCGCGAGTTAGGTTTTTGAATTTCGAATTCCCACGAGAGAGAGCGTCCCGGCAACGGGGCGCTTTTTTTTGTGACCTGAACCCCATCATCCAATGCCGCTTCTCAACATCGTCCTGTACCAGCCCGAGATTCCTTCGAATACGGGAAATATTGCGCGGAGCTGCCTTGCGACGGGGTCGCGGCTGCATTTAATCAAGCCGCTGGGGTTCAGCATCGATGACCGGCAATTGAAGCGGGCGGGACTGGATTACTGGCACGAGGCGGATGTGCGGATTTGGGAGAGCGTGGAGGAACTTTTCGCGGCGACACGCGATGAGGCGGCACGGCGGTTTTTCTTCACGACCAAGACGCAGCGGCCTTATTACGAGGCGAAATTCAGGCCCGGGGATTGGTTTTTCTTTGGGCGCGAGACGAAGGGGCTGCCGGAGAGTCTGCTGGAAGCGAATGCGGATCGATGCGTGACGATCCCGATTGAAAGCGGGGCCCGAAGCTTGAATCTGTCCGTGGCGGCGGGCGTGGCGATCTTCGAGGCGCGGCGGCAATTCGCCGCGGAAGCGGCTGGTTAAACGCGGGCGTGGGCTGCATTCTTCGACAAGACTTATGTTTCTGACGGCCTCAAATCTGTATCGTTCGTTTCGGCTCGGCGCGCAAAAGATCGAGGTGCTGCGGGGCATCTCGCTGGAGGTGGACCGCGGCGAATGCGTGTTTTTGTGCGGGGCATCGGGGGCGGGAAAGACGACGCTGCTCTATACGCTGGCGGGGCTGGAGCGGCCGGAGAGCGGGACGGTATTTCTGGATGGGCAGCAGCTTTACAAGGGGGGCGAGACGGCGCAGGCGCGGATTCGCAATGAGCGGACCGGCTTTGTTTTCCAGGGCTATTTCCTGCTGCCGGAGCTGACGGCGCTGGAGAATGCGATGCTGCCGGGGATGATCGGCAAGCGGCCGGACCCGACGGCGGCGCAGGCGGCCCTGGAGCGCGTGGGGCTGGGCGACCGGCTGCGGCATTTGCCGGCGGAATTGTCCGGAGGGGAGCAGCAGCGCGTGGCGATCGCGCGGGCATTGATGAACAAGCCGGGGATTATTTTCGCGGATGAGCCGACGGGGAACCTGGACTCGAAGACGGGCGGGGCGATCATGGACCTGCTGTTTGAAATTGTGCGGGAGGAGAAGACGACGCTGGTGGTGGTGACGCATGATCCGGCGCTATCGACGCGCGGGGATCGGAGGCTGGAGATCCGAGACGGCGTGTTGGGCGTGTAAAAAAACCAAATAAGGGGCAGGCTGTCGCTGTTGCCTGGAGGTTTGCATGCGCTCTCCGCAAGGAGATATAAATTCCCTGTCAGATAAACCGGGATGAGTCGAATCTCGAAAAAACAAGGAAGAAGCGCCGAGGCGAAGGCCGGCAATGAAGCCACGGCCATGCCGATGCAGGAGGCGGCGGGAGTTCAAACTTCATCCCTGGCTGCGGGGAATGGCCTTGTGCGCAAACCGGCGGCTCGCAGGGGGGAAGTGATCGGGATTTGCGTTCTGCTGGCGATCCTGGTGTTTGTCGTATTCGGCCAGACTGCGCGCTTTGACTTCGTTAACTACGACGACGGCTGGTATGTCTATCAAAACCATGAAGTCACCGGCGGACTGAGCCTGGGCGGAGTGGTGCACGCTTTCACACACAAGGAGCCATCGTTTCACGGGCTCTATTCTCCAGTGGTCACCGTCTCCAACATGGTGGACTGGGAGTTCTTTGGATTGAATGCGGGAGGGTATCATCTCACCAATGTGGCGCTGCATCTTGGCTCCACGATTCTGCTGTTTTTGATCCTGCTGCAAATGACCGAAGCGCTCTGGCGCAGCGCGTTTGTGGCGGCGGTGTTTGGCATCCATCCGCTGCACGTGGAGTCGGTGGCGTGGATCGCGGAGCGCAAGGATGTGCTGAGCGGGCTGTTCTTCATGCTCACTTTGGGGGCGTATCTGCGTTACGTTCGGCGCCCGGGATCAGTGATTCGATATTTGGCGGTCCTTGTGCCGTTTGCCCTGGGCTTGATGTGCAAACCGATGATCGTGACGCTGCCGCTGGTCCTGCTGCTGCTTGATTACTGGCCGTTGAACCGGCTGTTTGTACCGGCGCGAAATGGAGATAATGCGAGGCCAATCGTCAACTGGCGCGCGATCGTGGAAAAGGTTCCCTTGCTGGCGCTGACGGTCGCGTTGTGCGTGGTCACCGTGATCGACCCGAAGCAGTTCCGGTCCGTGGCGCCCGAAGGCGAACCGATCCCGTTTTGGACGCGGATGTGCGAGGCGCCCGTATGGCTGGCGATTTATCTGCGCCAGATGGTCTGGCCGACAGGCCTGGCGATTGTCTATACGCATGTTGAAGAGAGCCTGCGGTGGTGGCCGGCGGCGCTCGCGTTGTGCGGATCGCTCACGCTTGGGATTTTTCTCCTCCGCCGGAAGCATCCTTATCTCTGGATGGGGTGGCTGTGGAACCTGGCGATGCTGGTGCCGGTGATCGGGTTTTTTCAGATAGCCCGGCATGAGCGAGCGGATCACTACAATTATCTGCCGCAAATCGGGCTATATCTCGGGTTGACGTGGGTAGCGGCGGACTGGGCCGGGGAGCGGCGGAACCGGCGCATGGCATTGGGTGTGGTTGCCGCGGCGGGCTTGTGCGCTCTGTCGGTTGCGGCCTGGCGCCAGACCGGGTATTGGCGCGACAGCATCACGCTGTGGAATCGCGCGCTTGACTGCACGCGGGATAACTTCATCGCGTACTGCAATCTTGGCGATGCCCTGGCGCAGAAGGGGCGGACGGACGAAGCCATCGCGCAATTTCAAGCGGCCTTGCGGATCGATCCTGATTCCCCGGGAATCCTTAGTAATTTTGGTAATGTCCTCTTTCAGCAGGGGCGGACGGATGAAGCCGTCGCGGAGTATCGCAAAGCGCTGAAGATGAATCCGGATTCCGCGGGAGCCCACAACAACCTTGGCAATGCCCTGGCCAAGGAGGGGCGAATGGTGGAGGCGATCGGCGAGTATCGCGAAGCGCTGCGGCTTCATCCAGGCGATGCGGAAACTCACTTCAACCTTGGCAATGTGCTGGCTGCGCAGGGGCGAATGGAGGAAGCCATCGCGGAATTCCGCGCAGCCCTGGAGATCAATCCCGGCGATGCGGGAGTTCACAGCAATCTCGGCAACGCCCTCTTTCGGCAAGGGCGGACGGACGAAGCCATCGCCCAATATCGCGAAGCATTGAGATACAATCCCGCCGGCGCCGGGATCCACTACAACCTTGGCAAAGCCCTGGTCCAGCGGGGGCAAACGGAGGAAGCGATCAGCCAATTTCGCGCGGCGTTGCAGATCAATCCCACCAATGCGGAGGCTCACTACGACCTTGGCAACGCCCTGGCCCGGGAGGGGCACATGGACGAAGCGATCGCGGAATTTGGCGAAGCGCTGCGGATCAATCCAGGTTCCGCGGAGGCCCATTACAACCTTGGCAATGCACTGGCGGCGGAAGGACGCATGGAGGAGGCCATCGCCGAATTCCGCGCGGCCTTGCAGATCAAACCCGCGGATGCGAAGGCGTGCTATAACCTTGGCAACGCGCTGGCCCGGCAGGGACAGACGAAGGACGCCATCGCCGAATTCCGGGCAGCGTTGCAGATCGATCCCACCGATGCTGATGCGCACAATAATCTCGGCAAGGCGCTATTGCAGGAAGGGCAAACGGGGGAAGCCATCGTTCAAATCCAGAAGGCCCTGGACCTTCAACCGGGCAATGTGGTGCTTCAAAACAATCTTGCGTGGATGCTGGCCACCGTACCGCAGACTTCCCTTCGCAACGGGACCGAGGCGCTCGAGCTGGCGATGAAGGCCAGTCAATCATCCGGCGGGAAAAATCCAAATATCCTCAGGACGCTGGCGGTGGCCTATGCCGAGACGGGCGCATTCTCCAATGCCGCGCAAACCGCGCAAAACGCGCTGCAACTGGCCGAAGCCGAGTCCAACACGGCTCTAGCCGACATGCTGCGCCGCGAAATCAAACTCTACGAGGCGGGGCAGCCGTTTGAGGATACTCGCTGACCAAGGATTGCCGTGCACGAGCGGGCGACCAGGGCGATTTGACTTAAACTGTGACCGTTCTGTCGTCCCTTCGGGACTCTGCTCTTAATGGCGAGCCAGCAGGGGCTGAAGCCCCTGCCTATTTTCCGGCCGTCCCTTCGGGACTGCAAAAAGCGGCTATGAGATTCTTTGATTTGCCCTAGCGGCGCCGCTTGCGCTGGATTGCGATCAGCATTCCCATTCCGCCAAGGATCAATCCGAAGGTGCCGGGCTCAGGAATGGCGGTGAGCGTCAGGGTATCGGAGTTGCCGCCCACGCCGACGTCATAATTAATGGCGAACGTAAAGCCGTTGATATCTATCGTGCTGCCGTCGCTGGGAAGACCGGCGAAGGTGCCCGTGGGAGCGGAGCCGGCGGTGACGATGGTGTAGACGTTGTTTTGCGCGGACGGGGTGTTGATGTTGCCCGAGAGCGAGAGGGACAGGGTGGCGCCGCCGGCGTTGAAGTTGCCGGAGGTGACGAGTGCATCGTTCGTCGTGGCGCTGGTGGTGCCGATGCGCAAGGCAAAGGTAGTCGAGCCGGAGAGATTGACATCGCCGCCCGCGGTGAGGGTGTCGTTGGCGCTGCCGGCATTGGCCGCGGTCAGGCCGGGACTGACAGTGCCGCCATTGGCGGTGATTGCGCCGACGAAGCCATTTCCTTGCAGCACACCGCCGTTGATCGTAGTCGAGCCGGTGCTGCTGAGGACGCCATCCACTTCCATGCTGGCAGCGGAAGCCACCGTGGCCGAACCGGCGAGCGAGCCGCTGACCACGAGGGTGCCTCCGTTGACAGTGGTGCCTCCCAAATAGGTGTTGGTTCCGGAAAACTGCACTATCCCACTGCCGGTGAGAGTGACACCGGGCGTGCCGTTGACCGCCTCATTCTCGGCCGCATATATCCCGGTCGTGCTGCCTTGGGAAATCGGTCCCGATACATTGACAGTGCCACCGGCGGCGGAGTTGATGGTTACCGAATTGTGGAGCACGATGGGTCCTGAGAAAGTGGCTGTCCCAGAGGTATTAGAGCCGCCGATCTGCTGGGTCCCATAGGTGTCGCCGGAGACGTAGCGGATATCGATGGGGTTCGCGACATTCACCCCGCCGGTCGAAATCATCACCCCGGAGTTGTTGTTTGTTTCGTTGGCCACGTTGCTGCCGACGTCCACGAAGCCCGTGGTCCCGCCTGTGGTCGAGCCGAGGGCGCCCGTGGCCCCGACCGATACCGTCCCCGCGTCGATGTACACATTGGCGGTGCCGCTGGCATTGGCTCCGAACGTATTGTTTGCGTTGGTGAGGTAGAGCGTCGCGCCCGTGCCCTGCAACAGAATATCCGAGGCGCCGGAGACGACGCCGGAGAGGGTAACAGCAGCGGTCCCCGTCACCTGAACTCGCGAGCCGTTGAGATTGAGACTGCCGGAGAGGACGAGGGGTCCCGAAGCCGCGTTGATTGCCGCCCCGAAGGTGGTCCCGACGGCTCCCGTGCCGATGGTGAGATTCTCGGCCACCGTCTGGGAGACGGTCGAACTGTTGACGATCCCCGCGTTGCTCTCGGCGCCGGCGTCGCCCAAGGTCACGTTCGCGCCCGCGCTGGTGCCTGTTAATGTATATCCGCCCGCACCGCTATTGAAGGTGATGCTGTTGACCGTGGTCATCTGGTTATTGGTCGCAGTGCCGCCGACGCTGTTGCTAAAGGCCACGTTGGCGCCATTGATCGGAAGGTCAGAGACGGTGCCGTTGTTGACCCAGTTGGCAGTGCTGTTCCAGTTGCCGCTGCTGGCAGTGAAGGTCGGGATCAGGTCTTTGACCTTGTTGAAGAAAGTGTCCTGGCTCGTGTTACCAAAGGAGAAAAAGCGCAACTCGGAAATCGTCTGGCCACCCGAGGGATTCGCCAGGCCGCCGGTTAAGGTCGTGGTGCCGCTGGCGTTCAACTCCGCGACGGTGACAGAATAACTGGTCGCGCTGGTCAGCGTGAAATCAAGCTGGAGGCCACCGTTGGTAAAGCCGATGCCCGAGTTATCGTTGGCGCCGTTTGAGTCGTTAAAAAAGTAATTGCCGTTGCCGCCCGAGAAAAACATTTCCCAAACGTTGTTGTTGCTGCTGTTCCAGAGGCTGACGCCGGTGGATCCGCCGTTGGCTATGCTTCCATTCTCCCATTGCAGGGTCACGGTGTCGCCGACTGCAAAAGTGGAGGTTGGGAAGGTACGATAGATAGAGGCGAGTGCGGAGCCGCTGGCATTGGCGTAGACACCCCAGGAGTCGGTGCCGCTGCTGCCGGTAACCCTGATTTTGTCGCCGCCGCTGTCGGACGAATTGGCGCTGAGGTATTCACCGCCGCTGTTGCTGTTCCCCCAAGTCCAGGCGCCCCAACCCGAGCCGCCGTCGGCGGGGGTGCTGGAGGTGGCGGTAAAAGAACTGTAATTGCCGGCGTTGTCCGTCGCGAGGACGCCGGTGGATAAAGCCTGCCCGTGGGCGCCGACAGCCGCTCCCAAGCCGAGGACGATGGCGAGCAGAAACCGCTTGAGGGGTGAAAACAATGGCGGATTCTGGCCGAGGGTGTCAGAAAGGAAAATATTCATGACTGTGGGGAACTGGGTTTCTGTGGGGACTGTCTGCAGAACAGGGATAATGGGCGATAAAATCTTTTCAAATCTCCCGCATTATGCGTGTAGAATCAACAATGGTCCACAGGGTAGATTTTAGACCGTTCAACCCCTGGTCGCTCGCAGGGAGGAACAGGCCGGGGCAGGTCATTTGCGCATGCCCTTGCAAATAATATTTTCACCCGGCTGGAGATTCCGTCCTGCCCAGGAAGAGCCGTCCCCGCATTGACCGGCGGGGGCATTCGCGGATAGTGGCTAGCTCCATGCAGCTCTACGATGTCTCCGCGGCACGGCCCCCCGGGGCGGCGCGCCCGGAGTTGCCTAAAAGCGTGCTTTATTCGATTTCGGCCCGGCTTGGGGGGAGCGGGCTGGATACGGATGCGTTCGAGACGGTCCTGGGGATTTACGAGGCCGGGATCCTGGGGCGGGCGATTGTCTATGGGAATTGCCAGGGGATGGTGCCGGGGTCGCGGGTCAAGTCGCTGCGGTGGCACCCGGTGCGGCTGCTGTCGGGGCTGGATCAGCCTTATTATTATGGGGCGAAGAAGCATTACCTGGACGGGATTGCCCGGGGTGAGTTGCGGACGGTGCGGTATGACGCGTTCCACGGATGGTCAGGGGAATGCCTGCGGACGCTGCGCGAGGCGCGGCGAATGGGGATCCCCTCGCTGCTGGAAATTCCGACGTGGCACCGGAACAAGGGGCGGCAAAAGCCCGCCATGACCAAGAGTGAGCGCGAACGGGCGGCGGCACCGTGGCCACAAAGCTGGCTCAACAAGATGCTGGTGACGCGGCAGCAGGTGATGGAGGAGTATGAACTGGCGACCTTGATCCTGGTGCTCTCGAATTGCGCGGCGGATACGTTCCGCGCAGCGGGGATCGCGGAGGAGAAGCTATTTTATTTGCCGCGCGGGGTGGATATCGAGCGGTTCACGCCGTCGGAAAAGCCGCCGGAGAAGTTCCGGGCGATTTTCGTGGGGGCGCTGAAGAAGCGCAAGGGGGTGCATACGCTGCTGGAGGCGTGGCACCGGCTGCGATTGAAGGACGCGGAGTTGGTGCTGGTGGGGCACGCGCATGAGGAGATCAAGGAGTCGCTCGCGCAATATGCGGATGACTCGGTGCGGGTGGAGGGGTTTTCGGCGGAGCCGGAGAAGCTGCTGCGGACGGCGAGCGTGCATATTTTCCCGTCGACTTGCGAAGGGAGCGCGAAGGTGACTTTCGAGGCGGCTGCGGCGGGGCTGCCGCAGATTACGACTTATGAATCGGGCGATGCGGTTGTGGATGGGGAGACAGGGTGCGTGATTCCGTGCGATGACGTCGAAGCGCTGGCGGGGGCGATTGAGCGGCTGCATGGGTCGCCGGAGTTGCGGCTGAAAATGGGGGCGGCGGCGCGGGCGAGGATGGCGGCGCTGTTTACTTGGGATCACTTCCGGCTTCGGCTGCTCGAGGCGTACCGGGTGGCGCGGGAGCGGAGTTAGGGACGCGGCTACGGCGGGCTAATGAGCATTACGCGGTAGAAGATGCCGGCGCCAGAAAGGGTTACTGAGGTGTCGGTGACGCTCATTAGTGTCTGGGCGGGGGCGGCGGTTACTTGTGCGCCTACGGAATTCCATGTGCCGGTGAGCGTTGAACAAGATTGGACCTGGTAAGTGGCTCCAGGGATGCTGCGCCATGAGATTACCGGATTGCCCGCGGCATTGGCTGAGAACTTGGCGGTGAAGCCAATCGAGGGATTCAACCAATCGAACATGCCGTTCGCGAATTGGTCTGTGACGGCGGAGGTGGGGATGGCGAGGAAATCGCCGGGATCGATGTTGCCGTCGCCATTGCCCGCCGGGCCTTGCGCGGCGAGGACGCCGGCATCGGCGGTTTGATAAGCGGCGGCGGCGAGATAGACGACGGGCGGGACCGTGCCGAATGCGGCGGCGAGATCGATGACGCCTTCCATGTTGCCGCCATTGGTGGGGGCCTTGAAGCAAGCGGATGAGCCGGGCGCGTTGAACCAGCCTATATAGGCATCGGTACTTTCTCCGGCGAGAAAGGGCTGGGTTGAAGAGACCGCGACGTAGCCGGCCTTGGCCCACGGCGCGGGCGCGGTGGCGCT
>Ga0206833_1149_pt1 | contig 17737 bp, 21 predicted proteins | sample Alteio_BWOrgCont_32_FD_152891 | JGI IMG/M metagenome (GOLD analysis project Ga0206833, IMG submission 152891) | Enriched cells from forest soil in Barre Woods Harvard Forest LTER site, Petersham, Massachusetts, United States -... | ecosystem: Environmental > Terrestrial > Soil > Temperate forest >... | reverse complement strand
AGTTAACGCATGCTCGACCGCATCCTCCAAAAACTCGGCATCAAATCAATCGACGACCTGAAACCGGCCGAGAAGGCTACCTGGGTCGCTTGGAGCAAAGTCTTGGGACGCCAGGACGTCACGATCGAGGATCTGAAGAAGCTCTTACCAATCGAGCTTGAACGGGCGAACATCGAGCTCCGGAACCACGAGAACTCAGCCCAGAAGGATTCCTACTACAAGGCGTATTGCTCACTTCTCGCAACGCTTACGAAGATGATTGTCGCGCCGACGCAGGAACGCGAGCAGCTCAAGGCCATGCTGAATCAAAAGTATGGCATTGAATAAAAGGTCGCAAAAATAACAAAAGCAACAAACGCATGAATATAGCACTCCTAGCATCAATGGTCGGAGCCTTGATCAGCGGTGACGGCAACGGAAATTATGTCTTGACGAGCGCTACCGGGACGACGACCACGGTCGCTGCCTCCGATGTCCTTGAAGCGATAAATGCCCTTGGGCTCCTGATCGGCGAGACTAAGGCAGCGGTGCAGGACGGTCCCAATCCGGCGGCGATCGCGACGCTCGTGCAGACGCTTGCTCAGATCTAGCCATGGATAAAGAATCCGCAACATTATTTAATAAGCTTGTTCGGCTCCAGCCGCATGAGCTCTTGGCGACAGATATCGAATTCTTGAAAGCGCGCCAGTCGTATCTTTCGGACGAGCAGAAAAAGCTCTTCGCAAAAGTCCTCGCGACCGACACACCGAAGGCGCCCGCGCAGGAAGAGGAAGGCGGCCGGGCCGCAGAGGAACTTCCGGAACCGCCGAAAAGCGGAAAGAAGAAATAGTTATCCACATGTTGCGCAAAATCGAGCGCAGCGCATAATTAACTCATTGCCTAACCCGCTAAGAACGGACGGCACCAAAGAAAATGCCAGATACACCTATCCAAACCTCTAAAGAAGAGACGGAAGCAGTCAAGCCGGAGACTGAAATAAAACCGGAGGAGCGAGCGCCAGCAGCTCCCGCGATCGACTACGAGAAGAAATTCCAGGAGTCGGCCCGCGAAAATGAACTTCTCCGCCAGGCGCAAGCCCAGCGCGAGAAAGCTGCGCAGGAATTGACAAAAGAACCAACCGAGTCGGAACTCAAGGCAGCATTCCCGTCATGGGATATGTATGACGATACGCAGAAGGAGTTGGCTCGCCGCACCTTCAGCGCCGAACGAACCGCAGCAATTGCCAGTGCATCCGCGCAAGAGTTCAAGAACGATCAGTCTTGGAACACAAGCATCGAGCTTGCCATTACTTCTGATCCTGCCTTACAAGGCAAAGAACAGGCATTCCGGCAGTTCGCAAAGCAGCCGAAGTATAAGAATATCCCGATGGATATCTTGACGGCAGCATTCCTCCAGAAAGCACCTCCGTCAGAAGTTCCCAAGACGACGCCAAAGCCAGGTTTAGAAACCGGCAACGGCGGCCCACGCAGTTCCGATAAGCCGAAGACTCTCACTGCCGAAGAACTTCAAGCACTCCGCACAACGAACCCGAAAGGGTATCAGGATTACCTGAAGACTCACGACATCACGATCGACGTCTAGGCTTCAAAAGCGACGGTTGGGGTTAACCACATAACAACCTCACCATGCCCTCAGCATTTGCAACCAAACTCGCCGAAGCGTTTTCGGCGAAGGTCATGAAGGAAATGTACGCGAACAGCGTATATGACTTGATCACCAACCGCGATTATGAAGGCGACGTGAATGCCGTCGGGAGCAAGGTCAACATCTTGTCTCTCGCCCGCATTTCCGAGCAGGTCTACACCGGAGCGAACCTCGCGCCGGCATCCATCCAGGAAGTCAACGGCCAGCTCTCTTTGAGCCAGCAGAAAGCTTTCTACTGGAAGGAGAACACGATCGACAAGTGGAAGTCCTACATCAAGGAACCGAAGCCTGTCATCGTTGACCAGCTCGCTCAGGAGCGCAAGAAGAACGTTGACGCGTTCGTCTTAGGATTCTACCCGAACATCGCCGCAGGAAATCGCATCGGCACGGATTACGTCACCGGAACCGTCGCAGTCGACGTGAACGGTAATGTAACCGGCTCCGGTACGACCTTTACCTCGGCCATGGTCGGCAAGGGCTTCAAGGCTACCGGACAATCCGTCTGGTACCGGGTTATCACCTATACGTCGGCTACGTCGATCGTTATCCAGAACGACACGTATGACGATGTGGCAGCGTACACGGGCGGCGTGATCAACGCAGGCGCGTCGTACACGGTCCAGGCGAATACACCGCTTGCAATTACCGCGTCGAACATCTTGAAGGAAATCATCGCATTGGGCGTCATCCTCGACAACCAGGAAGTCCCCGAAGCGGACCGTTTCCTCATCTTGCACCCGACGATCGCGCAGTACATTCCGCAGGGATCGGGCCTCGCGTTGAACGTCCCGGCAGCTTACCAGGACCTCATCGTGAAAGGCCTCATGGCGGAACTCCAGGGATTCAAGGTCATTAAATCGGCCCGTGTCCTCGGAGACAACGTCAACGGCTACCACTGCATCGCGGCCAACCGGAATTGGCTCACGTTCGCAGACAAGGTTTTGGAAGTCGGCATCGAAGAAGACCAGATCGGTAACTTCGGTTCCGCATTCAAAGACCTCTACGTCTACGGCGCGAAAGTCACCGACAACCGCTTGAAGTTCGCAGCCGAGTTCTTCGTTACCGGATAGTCACCTTCGAGGGGCTTCGCAAGAAGCCCCTTACGGGTATCAGCAGCTCTTTTCTGTTCCCTTAAAAGTCGAAACCTAAACAAACAATTCTTATGGCACGATTTAAATCGATCAGCTTCCCGAATACGGAAGGTGAGCTGTCGACCTTGCTCGACAAGCTCCAGCGGAATCTCTTAAACAAGATTCTCGCGAAGGGCACGCTCGCGATCCACGGTGCGAGCTCGCCGCTCGTTAAAACGACAACCACCGCCTACCTTCTGGTTGACGGCGTCATGGTGAAGCTTGCAGCAGCCGATCTGACGGCTCTCGTGGGCACGGTTGTAAACGGAACGTTTAACGTCTTCGTTTTCACCGTGAACGCTTCCGGTACAGTGAAAGTCTACATGGGTACGGCAGGCGCGACCCTTGCAGGCGTTGTATTTCCGACGACTCTCGATGGCGAATCCGTCCTCGGTTTCGTTCTCGTGAATCCGACCGGCACCGGCAATTTCGTCGGCGGCACGACGAACCTCGACGATGCCACCGTCGTTCCGAACGCGGTCTACTTCGACAGCGATCTCGCACTCGCTGCGCAGTTCATCACGCTTTAATCGTTTGGCTTCTCCCTCGCAATAACGCGGGGGAGCGGCCAGACCTCACACTATGCAAAAGAAAAAGAAAGACTGGATCGCGGGAGCTGTGAAACATCCCGGCGCCCTCCGATCTTCGCTTCACGTAAAAGCCAACAAAGATATTCCAGTCTCCGAGCTCAAAGCCAAAGCCCGGTTGCCCGGAAAACAAGGCGAGCGCGCCAGGCTTGCGCTCGTTTTCAGCCATATCAGAAACAAGCATAAGAAATGAACGCCAAGACGATCACCGAAATACTCTATGTCGGAGCATTCGTCGGCTCCGTCGTTTTGGCGTTTTTCACGGGCAAGAGCAACAAGAAATCGAGAACCCTTGAAGACTTCGATCGCACCGTCCAGCTCATGAAGGAGCGGATCTCCGCACTAGAAGTAAGCCTCGCCGAGACAAAAGAGAAAGCCGCGACCGAACACGACAAAGTAGTGGCGCTCGAAACGCAGCTCAAGCTGAAGGACGAGACGATCAAGCAGTATCTCGATATTCTTCAGAACCGCGATCCCGCGCTCGCCGAATATATGAAGAGCTCTTCGAAGGCGCTCGAAAGCCTTGTCGCCGGCGTCAGTGAACTTTTGAAAGTCGAACGAACCGTAACCGTTACCACCAAATAATTTTCATACATGGCGCTCCGCATCGTACCCTTCGGTGCTTTCGATGGATTCTCAGACCAGCCGGTCGCGGGTTCTTCGTATTACTCGCAGAGCTTCGTTAATTCGCTCTATGGGGCAGGAACGCTCTATTCTCTCCAGAACATGCGGACAAGCGCGCAAACGGTCGGCATGGGGATTATTAAATCGTTTGCCATCGGTCCCGGTGGTGCGATGTTTGCCCAGGACGATAACGGAAACATCCTCAAAGAACAGACGCCCGGAGCATTTGATTTCACAATCGTCCGATCGCCGGGCGGCAACGGCGCGGGCATGATGAGCGACCAATACGGCAACCTTTTCTACGCCTGCGGCAGCATAAACGACCAGCTCGGAAAATACGACGGGACAACCTGGACTGACAATTTTCAATCGCTCAGCAGCTGGGAGCATCCCATGGATACGTATGAGGATCTCATCCTCGTCGGGAATAACAACGGAGTCGCCTGTCTCTTTCCAGATGGCTCTTGGAACTCGGCTGCCTTCTCGCTTCCGGCATCCGTTCAAGTGACCGCGATCCGTTCCGGTCCGACCGGCATCCTGATCGGCGCGAACTTCGGCTATCAGGGCGTCCTCATTCTGTGGGACGGCAATGCACTGAGATCAAAGGTTCCCTGGAAGTGGACCCAGGGGCAGATCCTCTCGATCGATCGTTACGGCGAGAACTGGATCGTGAAAACGCAGCGCCAGGTTCTCATTACGAACGGCATCACAATCAAAGAGATCTTTGGTGTTTTCGACGATCCTCTCGCCTTCCGAAATTACGACAACTCCGAAGTTCTCACGCGCCAGCAGATCCTCGTCATCAACAACACGATCATCATGCCGATCTGCGGGCATGCAAGCCCGCAGTCCTACGAGTACGGCAAGATGAAACCAGGACTCTATCTTTACTCCCTCGTCACACACACCTGGAGCTATATCCCTGTCCCCACGCAGAGCACCATCAGTCTCTTCACCGGGGCGGTCTTTGCCGACGTGAATTTCAACAATCGCATTCTCTTCGCGTACCGGGACGTGACGGCTGGGGAAAACTTTGTCGCTGCGCTCACGCCGACGCCCCCGACGAAAGCCCAGTGGATCTCTGAAGAAATAGGTCTCGGCCGCATCCATTACCAGCGCGTCTTCTTTGGACCTACCAGCAAAACCGCCGAAGCGGTCATCTTGAACCTTGGCGTCTTGAATTCCATCACCGATCCCGCAACGCTCAATTTCAACGTCTCGCTCAAGATCTATAACTTCAAGCGGCAGCTCTGGGGACATGCGGTCACGAATGCGAGCTTGTCATCGCATAACAACCAGGTCCAGATCGATGGCACGAGCGCAAGCAACTACGACGCTCAGGTTGGTGACGAGGTCACTATTCTCACTGGCATAAACGCCGGAGGGATCGCCCATATCACCGCGATCGCGAATGACGGCATGAGCAACGAGACCTGGACTCTGGACACCACGTTTCCGGCGGCGACGGAGAACGGCATTTCTCTCCAGGTTCAGCCATTCCAGCTCGTCGATACCCAATCCTTCAGCGGCCAGGATGGCTTGAAAAACATTTACTTCAACGTCGACAGCATTGAGGGGAAGCAATTCCTCTGCAAATTTGTCTTCGGCGGAATTGGGTCCAATCTCGCGATCGAACTCCAGACTTCGTACTTCGTCTTCGACGATACCGGATACGACCAATTTGACGACAGCGGCGACTAACATGACACAAGACGCATTCACCGAAGCAGTAGCAGCAGGCAAGGTTTCTCCGGTTCAACCGGCGTCGCCAGCTTCCGATCCTTCGTCGCCACCAGCCACCTCATCCGGAGAAACCGCATCCGCCGCGCCAGCCGTTCCATCTGCCGGTTCCGGAACAGATCTCAGCCAGTTCTTACCGATCCTTATGGAACTTCAGTCAGTCCAGGATTTCCTTTCTGCCGCGCCGACGTTCATTCCTCAAACGTTTCAGGATCAGATCCAGTTCGTTTTCGACGGATCGAACTACTATCTTTACCTCTACTTCAACAACCAGTGGAATGCGTTCCCGATTGCGTCAGGGGGGGTGGTAACTTCGATCGCGGCCGGAGTTGGCATTTCGGTCTCAGCGAGTACGGGCGCAATCATAATAACGAATGTCGGCGTAACATCACTCACTCCGGGAGCAGGGATATCCATCAGCGGCGGCTCAACCGGCGCTCTCACGATCAGCGCATCAGGGAGCGGCAGCGGAGCAAAGACAAACGGCGCAGGCCAATACATCGCAAGAACGACCACGAGTCCGATTATTATTCCGCACGGTCTTGGTTCTACTCCGAGCAAAGTACGACTTACTATCGATGGCGCCTTCGGCGGTCCGACCATTTTTCATATGTATGGTGTTTATGACGCCTCCGGCCAAAACTGCCAAGGATGGGAGTTCACCGTAGGAAACTCGCCCTCGATATTGGTAGGCGGATGGATTGGAGTGATCTTTGATCTTTCTAGTAATGAATATAGATTCACCTGCACTGTCGATGCGACTAACATTACTTTGACGGTCGCTGCAGCAGGGCCAAGCACACCCACAGGAACCTATCACTACCTCTGGGAAGCCGAGGCCTGATATCGCTCTTAACAAAAGGAACCAAACATCCTACAGTTAACCTAAACCCCACCCATGACATTCCTTGAAGCAAAACAAAAACTCTGCAAGCTCAAGCTCAACATCTCGTACACGAACGTCGCGGCCGGAAACAACTCTGTCTATTCCCTTCAGGACATCGAAGATGCCATGAACTATGGAATCCGAAAAGCGTGGGACTACAAGATCTGGCCATTCTCCGAAGCCATCAATACGAAGACCGGATCGAGCGTCTCAAGTCCTTTCTCATATTCGATCTCAGGCCAAGACTTCCTCGGCCAGAGCGGCTTCCTCGCGGTTGTGAATGGCGTTCCCTGGGTTGGCCAGGACGCCGGCAAGCGGAACTTCCGCGATTACATGAAATGGTTTGCAGACTACCCCACCGACGATTCGAAGATCTGGACCGAGTTCTCCGGCACACTCTATTTCAACGCGAATGCATTCACCGGACCGTATACGATTCTCGTTTACGGAAAAGCGCATGCGCCAACCTACAGCGCAGCGAACAGCGAAGACAATACGCTCCTGCCGTTCAGCGTCGAGACTGACAGTGATGAGAATACGGAATCTTCCGGCAATGACGCGATCGTACTCTTCGCGTATGCGTATCTGCTCTCATCCGAAAAGAAGAAGAATCCTCAGCAAGCGAATCTCGAAGAAGCCCGCGGCCAGGCGATCCTTGACGGTGTTTGGGCTCCGATCGCGGAAGGCCGCGCGAACAACAATCCGCAGAACCAGCCCTTCTTCAATTCCGTTGATTACTTCCCGTCGCGCCGGTCGACGCGCTACGATACCCAAATCGGCAATTTCCCATAATTCACATGCCTGCAGCCCCCGTAATCACAACCGCTCCCGTCACGACCGCTCCTCCGGCCGGTGGCGGCGTGAATCTTCCGAATGGAAATACTCCGACCGGGGATTCAGGACTCACCGCAAATCAATATGCTCTTCAGCCAGGCGAAACTACTGATGCCTATAACACCCGAATTGCCGGGCTTCGTTCCGCTGGAGGCGTGCCAACTCCGGGAGCGAATCCAACGGATCTCCCAAATGCAGAAGATTCCGTTGCACAATCCTTGGGCTACAAATCGTATCAGGACGCATTGAACGCGCTCTCGGCCGCACCGACCAAAACCGAAACTGATCTCTATAACGATGCGTATTCCGCTGCGGGACTGGATGCCTTAAGTAATACGATTGCGGGAAAGCAGAATGATCTTGCGACCGCCCAGGGGAATATCGACGACAATCCTTGGCTTGATGAAGCAGACCGCGTCGGCCGGCAGAAGACGGTGACCGATCTTGCGAATGCGGATATCAAAAATTATCAGGACGAATACAATACAAAGCTGAAATCCGTCGAAGATCTTGTTACGCGCGAAACTGCGGACCAGACGGCTTCGACCGCTGCGAACAAAGCAAAACTCGCTAATCTCGAATCACAGGCCAAGGCGCTTGCCGCAAGCAATACCACATCCGCAAAAACGGCCGCAGCAGCACCGAAGACGATCAAAGGCGGCGCAACGGGCGCAACGTATCAATGGGACGCGACCACCGGACAGTTCAAGGAGATCCTTCCGGGACCAACGCCCAAGCCATCAACGGGTGGAGCAAAAACTCCGGTTCCTCCTGCATCCCCAACCGGGACAGGTTCACAGTTCTCAAATTTCAATTACACTGCAAAGCAGCTCGGCACATTGAACTCAATGGGATTGAGCCAGAGCGACGCGAACGGGATCTTGCAGGACATCAAAAGCGGCCAGACGTTGAATAACATTCGCAATCAAATGACAGCAGGCGGCTTGAATCCCGGACTCCTCGACACGATCATGCTCTACGTCGATCCGGCGCATAACACCCCCGCGAAAAAAACAACAACGTCATCGTCCAGCAGAACTCTCTAAATGCCGTATGTCCCACTTTCAACATCATCGACATCGAGCGCGTCTCCGGCTCCCGCCGCGGCTCCTGTAACAACGGGGAGGGGATACGTTCCTCTCTCGTCTTCGAAGGCGGCTCCGGTAGCAGCTCCCCCAGTCGCACCAGCCCCAAAGACCGGTTATCAAGCGATCTCAACGGTCGGGCTTCTTTCAGCCCCGGCATCAACGACCGAACTCGCTCCGTCTGTTAAAACTCCCGCACTGCCCGCGAATCCGGACAATGCCATGAAGGGGAATCTTGGCGGCGGATATGGCTCTTCGAATATCAAAGATCCGTATTCCGGGAAGCCACTTCTCACCTACGAGAATCAAAACGCGAAATCGAGCCAGCTTCTCTCCGATCGCGTCGCCCCGACATTCGATCCCACGATCCCGCAGAAGATCGATCCGAGCGTTTTGCATAACGGCAGAATGCCCGAATCAGCAAGTGAAGCGGTTCGCAAAGCGACCGGCGCGAAGCCGGATGAACAGCTTGACCATCTCATTTCTCTTGAGCTAGGCGGATCGAACGACACTTCGAACTTGAATAACGAAAAGCTCAACTCTCAAGGTGTACAGCCTTCTCTCACTCTTGAGAACGCAACAGCGAAGGCAGTCGCGAATGGTGACATCAGTTATATCCAAGGCCAGAAGATAATCGCGCGCGCGAAAGGCGTTCAGCTCCCGGACGATCCGGATTTCAGTTCGAGTCCTCATCCCCTCGCATCCGATTATCCGAATCCCGCTCCCAACCAAACCGGAACAGAATCTCAAACGAAACAGTCATCACTTCTCAGCAAGATCGAAGGTGTCGCGTCGGCCGCAGGCAAAGCCATTGAAAGCATCCCTTCGAAACTCAATTCGAGTCCGATTGGGAGCGCTTTCGAAAAATCCGGACCGGTCGAAATGGCCGCGGACATCCAGGCAAAAGGGTTAGGCGCCGGCCTTAAACAATTTGCAGAACAAGTCGCGAGCCGCGCAACCGCACCTTCGGCCGAGGACATCGCCTCCGGCAAGTACGTCCAAACGCCGTGGGGACCGGTATCGCTCAGTAAGACGCAAGCGGCAGCTCTCGGAACGGGTGGCGAAACCGGTGATGTGAGCGGCATTGATCCCGCGAGCGTCACGAACATCGCGAAAGAAACCGATCCGGCGAAGATCTCTTCGATACTCTCCGCTAAAGGCGTTGACGGCGATGCCGCGAACGCGATCTCTCCATTCCTCGCGAAAGCCAATACGCCCGAGCAAGTAACGGCGATCTTACAGACAGCGGCAGAGCATGGGCTTCTTTTCAATCCCGACAAAGGCGGACTGGCCGATCAGTTCAACGAACAGAACTCCACCGAAGAAACGCCCGGCCAGCCAAAGGCATTATCTTCCGCGAAGCCAGTCTCAGAGCTCTACGACCAGTTCGACCAGAGCCGCGCCAAAGTTCCCGGACTAGAGTCTTCGGATATGAAGGATGTTGCGAACGCGTATCCATTAACCGATGAGGCTAAGAAAACGGTCCTCGACAATACGACGCAGACCAACAAACACATCCCCGGCGAATACGCTTCCTTCGGCGAGTCCAAAACCGGTAAGGACGTTATAAATGTCTCTCAACCCGAACCCACGAACACATTCCATGAGCTCATCCATTCCTGGTTCGCGAATACAAAAACTCCACCGGACCTGAATGCCTTCCAGTCTGCCTTCGACGGCGAGAAGGCTAACAATCCGGTCTTGCAGAATATCGATCAGACCCTCTCCAAAGATACGAAGAATTATCCGGCATCCTCAGCCAAGGATCTCCCGGAGGAACGATTCGCGTACGTCGCAGAAGCTTATGGCGCGAAGGGATTGAATGCGATCCCGGAGAGCCTCCGACCCTTCTACCAGGACGTGCTTAAACCCACGGGCTCAACTCTCGAAGCTTCTGGCCGCGAAGCGACCCAAACAGCAATAGAAAAAGAAACTGCAGAGCAGGCGCAGATCCACGCCCAGAACGAAGAGACATCGAAGCCGGTCGAAAACGATTCGATGATCCAGAAGCTCAAGAATTCCCTGAACCCCTTAAAAGCCCAGGACGCCGACGTCAAAAAAGCGTACGAAGACTACACGAAAAAGCTAGCGGTTGGAAAGCAGCTCGCGAATGAAGAAGCCAAACCGCTTTCAAACATCCCGGCAAAAGAAGGCATCGATACGATCCTCCGCTACGAGCGCGGATCGTCGACGCCGTATACCGAAGCCATTCACAATCAATTCGAAAGTCTGTATGACGAAGCACGATCCCGAGGCTTCGATGTTCCTCACCGGGCAAACTATCTTCCGCACACGTACGGCGAAGCGCCTGAAGAGATCCAGAAAGTCGTTCGCGGATATCTCGCGAAGAAGGGAGTTCCGCAGGAGCAGATCGACGAATTCATGAAAGGCGGCGAGCTGCCGCAATCGACGGCGCGACGCCTCGGCATCAATCCATCATTCGCGAAGACAAGGATGTTCCCGACGTATCAGGAAGCGATCGACGCAGGGCTTCATCCGAAATTCACCCACCCGGCCCAGCTCGCCGGCCATTACCGCGCAGCGATGGAACGAGCATCGGCAAACCGCGAGCTCGTCCAGGATCTCGTGAAGAAAGGCAAGATCGTTACGGCGGCAGACGCTCCAAAAGGTTGGCAGCCGGTGAACCTCGAGTTTTCCCAAGAGGGTTATTACGCGCGCCCACGCCTCGCGCAGATGTTGAACGGCCTCTTCAACGACAACCAATCGAAAACCTTCTGGCAGCAGCTCACCGGCGTTACCGGGAAGATCTCGCGCGGACTTCAGAAGATCGAGCTCACGACAGGCATTCCCGGAACGAATATCAACTTTCATTCGGTGGGTCAGATCATCAAGGAGATCACGGCCGGGAATTTCAACAAGATCGTCCCGTTCATCCGCTCCGCATCCGACAAGGCGAGCGTCACTTACTTCGAAGCGAACCGCGACATCCTGATCCGCGCAGCGCGCCAGGGACTCGATATCGGCCGGACCGTCGCAGACTATCCGAACCTCTACGACAATCTCATGAAGCCGACGCTCAAGGAAGCGTACGGAAGCGGCGGCATGAAATCCGCAGCTGGCTTCCTCGCGAAAAACGCCGGGACAGCATTCAACAATATCTTCACCAGGAAGAACTTCACATCCTTCATGCCGCAGCTCTACGTATCGACGTTTAAGGATGCTTCCGATCGGTTCGTCGCGCAGGGCATGGCGCAGAACGACGCCGATTCGTTGGCAGCGGATGTTGTGAAAGCGTTCCACGGCCTTATCGGAAACATCGGCCGGGCTCAGGCGACGGAAGACGGATTATCGACCGCATTCTTCGCTCCGCAGTTCCGCGAATCGATCATCAACACGCTTTGGAATTCTGGTAAATCCGTCACGACCGAAATCGGCAACCCGGCGTTTTATTTGAACCGCAGGCTTCTTGGCGGCATGCTCCTCACGTACGGACTCTACGCCGCAGCCAACAAATATTTCAACGGGCATTACATCTGGCAGAACCCGAGCACGCACCAGTTCGATCTTCAGATCCCGACGAGCAAAGGGAATTACGCGTACATCCCGTTCATGCCTTCATTCCTTGCAGTTCCCCGGAACCTTTTCGGCGGTGCCCTTTCGCTCGGGCAAGCAGACCTCCAGGGAGCGACGCAGCAATTCTCGTCGGTCCTCTCAGCGCCGCTTCAACTCTTCGGCGAACTCTATGCGAACAAAGACTTTTATGGAAATCCGATCTACAACAATACCGACCCTGCGAAAGTAAAAGCGCAGAAGATCGCAGGCTTCCTCGGGCTGAACACCGTACCTCCGTTCATCGGTGCAGCCGTGAACTACATTGAGAAGAAAGGAACGATGCCACTCTATCAGGCAGTCTCGACCGGCATGGAGCTTCCGATCAAGTATGGAACGGCCGCGCAGAACAACACGAGCGATTTCTACACCGCGCTAAACAACTATGACAACGCGCACGCGCAGGCGATTGCCACATTCCGGCCAACCTTCGACAAGATCCAGACTCTTATCCAATCCGGACAGAACGATCAGGCGCAGCAAATGGTGAACAACCTTTCGGATTCCGACTATACGCTCTACAAAGATCTGAAGACCGCAGCATCTTCGGCGGCGACGACGAAAGCCGAATCGCAGTTCATGCCCACCTACCAGCAGATCCAATCGCTCATCACGTCAGGGAAGCAGAGCCAAGCGCAACAAATGGTGAATGGCCTGTCTGCGTCTGACTACAAGCTCTATCAGAAACTGAAAGCCAAAGACCTTTAAGCGAACTCCAAACGGCTGGACGACGAACTGAGTGCAAGCGTTTCATTCCCGAAATGCGTGACAACCATGAATCGAGCAGACTACTAGCGGCTGTTGCCGCTAGTAGGTAAAGCAAGATGAGCCAAAGAATCTGGAGAATGAAATGCTTAGTATGCCAATGTTGAAATAACGTCATGCCGAATGATGCGAACATCAGCGTGAGCGCAGCGAATGTGCTGCTCTTGGACCGCAGTTCTAAAAATGTTTTACCGTTCGCCCGGAATCCTATCGTCGCCTCTTGAGTAAATGTTCGGCGGGGTTCTTTCACGGAGACTTTCGCGGGCGTCGCCCGCAACGCTGCTAGAACTCTTTCCGTAATTCCTTCCAGGAATTCTGGGTTGACAGGCGAATTTTTCACCTGCTCAATTTCCTGGACGAGTTCTGCTCTCAACGGACTCTCGTCGAGTCGGCGCGTAAGTTCCTCAACGGAACACCGCAGCAGTTCCAATTCCCGAACAACCCGCTGGTCGAATCCCCTCGGCCTAAGAAGGTAAAATACTATCCGCATAAGCTTCGAACTCCGATCCTGCTCGGATTATATACCTTTCCGATATGCACAAGCGCCCCCGCTAGACAAATTCCGTAAACCGATCATGCTTATAGGCATAACCGATCAAACGTAAAAACATGGAAGCATTCAAATTCGAAAAGCTAGGAGTCATCCCGTACGAGCGCAAGCCCGAAGATTTGCGCGTTGGAGGTGCCGAACCTGCTACCCCGCAACCTCCGTATGACGATGAGGCATTCTTCGATTCGGAGCCGATCCTCATGCAAGGATTCTCGCCCGAGTGCGGCGGTTATAGCCTGGCATTCCTTCTCGCCTATCTTTTGAACCTGACGGACAAACTGAATGGCACGTTCGCGTATGCTTTCGAAAAGACAGTTGATGGAGTTCCGAATGAAGACGGCACGACGATCCAGGCTATCGGAACAGCCGCGAAGAATTCCGGCACATGCCTTGAAGATTTATTCCCTGATGATTCATCCAACCCGAGCGGGGCGCCCACGACGCCATTTTCAAAAGCCACTCCCGCGGCGATCCAGGATGCCGCGCTTCGCGCAGGATGGATTCCTCTCTTCCTTACGGATCTTTCCTGGAACGGAATCCAGGCAGCGATCGTGAAATACAAAGCAGTGATCATCGAAGCAGAAGTCGGCGATGAATGGTACACGGCGCCGGACGGAACTACCTCTTGGGCTGAAGCCGATGTGCTTCCGATCCGCCCCCCCCAAGAAGTGATCGATGCGCACTTCTTCGTAGCCGGTGGAAAGTTCGATGCTCAAGATATTTGGTTCGCGAATTCATGGAGCATCAAATGGGGCCACAACGGCTTCGGATACTTTCAAGAGAACTATATTCCGTTCGTGAAGAACGCGATCGTACTTTACAAAGCACCTCCGAGCATTCAGACGGTTCAGAATCATCCGACGCTTTCCCAGCCCGAAAAACTTTCGCTCATCCAGCAGATCATCGACGACATCGCGAAAGAAGTTGGCTTGATCTCTCAAGAGATCGGCTCGCTTTGAAAAGGTCGAAACCATCCAATAGATTCACCATGAGTAAAACAAACTGGACGCTGCTCGCTGCGATCGTCATCGCTGCCGGCAATGCCGTCGTTCCCTTTATGTCTCCTCAGATCGCGGGTGTCGTTACCGTAGTTCTTGCAGCTCTGGCTTCCATCTTCCATGTGGACGATGTGAAGACCGCTTCAGCTTCAGCCGGTCCGAAACCACTTCAGTAAGAGTATTCGCTCGGGGCCGCATCAATCTGCCGCTCCGGGCGAGCACTTATCCTGCTCGATTCAGCAATTTGAAAACCGAATAGGAGAACTATGGATTCCACGCTCATTGCCTACGAAGGCAAGCTCGATCGTCCGCAGCTCGCGCTCGTTCCGACACCGGAAGCAACCGCGACTCACAAACCCGTCCCTCACGTTGAGGTGGTGAATGCCCTCGTCGAAACTCTCGGGTTTCGGCATATCGGCGTTCACTCCGAAGAATATGCCGTATCGAAAGATGGCATGAAGATGTTCGGGCTTATGGAGCTCGAAACAACGTTCAATGGCTGCCGGTTCGCCATCGGCATCCGCAACTCGCATGACAAAACCATGCGACTCGCAATGACCGTCGGCTACCGTGTTTTCGTCTGCCAGAACATGGCGTTCCAGGGTGACTTCGAACCTGTCCTCGCCAAGCATTCGAAACACTTCTCGCTTCAGAACGCGTTATCGGTCGGCGTCGATCAGATGCAGCGCAACTTCGATCCTATGGTGAAAGCCGTTGATCGTTGGCGCGAATCGCAACTGACCGATGTTTCGGCGAAACTTCTCATCTACCAGGCGTTCATCGAGTCGGACCTCGAAGTTCCGAAACATCTCGCCCGGCCAGTCCACGATCTTTACTTCAACCCGCAGGTTGAAGAATTCCAATCGCGCACCATTTGGAGTTTGTCGAACGCCTTCACATCCGCGTTCAAAACTCTCGACCCGATTCCGCAATTCAAGGCCACGGCCAAGCTCGCCGGATTCTTGGAAGCGCGCTCATGAGATTCAGCCCGCGAATGCTCAAGGAGAAACCATGCCAATTCCGAATCAGCGTTGCCCGCATTGCAACGTCGAATGTCCGAAAGACGAACACGGCCGCTGCACTCACTGCAACAAGAACCGAAACAAAGCAGTCGTCCTCCACTGCAACCCACGTCCGAAGCCGGTAGCCCAACTCATTGCCGACGCGATGAACGAGTCCTTCAAGGACTAGAAAGGTGGTGATCCAAGTTCTTCCCCTTACCAGATTCCCACGGCGATGCCGATAGGGAACGGCTATGGCCCTGCTTAACGCGGGGCCGCTCTTTTGGGTGTGGATAACCCATTTGCCGATTCCCGTCAGGTTGGTATCGTTATCTCGGGGCTTCGACCATAACTTAATAGCTCTTGATCCAGATCAAACTTTCTTTCTTTTCTAACTTTCTGAAGTACTAAACAAGATCCATCTTCGAAGCCCTGATCTTGTTCAGCAGGTTCGTTTCTGCCGGTCGGTATCGAGGGATGCCGCCCATCAAAAGTGAATCTTCTCCCCGGCAGCTAGAAGTCGGTCCCGGAGTCCTAGGCTTTCGGGGAGAAGGTTTACGGAGTCCAGTCGATTAAACCTAATCTCGGCTCTTGAATGCAGCCGATGCCCAACAGGGCGGCAGTCAGACTGCACAACTTATAAAAGCTCTCTATGCACTCTTCGGTATCTTCTCAATTCTCACCGCAGTAGCCAGCCAGTCCCGAACCTATACCGTCATACCGCCAAACCCAGTTGCGGCTGTTTCCTCTACCGCTGTTTCTGGATCAAATTTGCCCCCAGGAAGCGGGTTAACCCGTTTGGAGGTCGAATCGTATGTCCGGCAGGAAGCTGCGCTCTACGGGGTAAATCCTGCGGACGCGCTCTTCATCGTCTCCCACGAATCGGAAGATTGCTGGCAGGAAGGCTATTACGACCCGGCTTTGCCGGGCCACGAACCGAACGGCAGCACGTCCTTTGGCTGCTGGCAATTTAACGATCGGAACACCGATTTCGATTATGCATGCGCGACGAATCTCGTCTGTTCGACGAATCTTGCGATGCAATGGATCGTCGCAGGGAAGATCGACAAATGGTCGACCTGGTCCGAACGCTGCGAGCTGTACCAGGGCGCGCCTGACTGCTAAAACAGCTATTCTGGAGGCATGAACGAACATCAGAAAGATTTCATTTGCCAAGGATGTCAGACTAAACTCGTAGCGCTTTTCAAAAGTGTCGGCAGTTACACGATGTGCTTTACAGCGACGTGTCCTCATTGCGGCGCGCAGGAACCTGGTTTCCCCGGAGAAGTCACTTCCGTTTTCAAGATATAAAAACCGCCCTTGAAGCACTCTGGTAGGAGAACTGGGCGGTAGGTACCTTCACAAAAGAAAACGTTCTTGACGGAATTTAGTTACTGTGACTTTTCAGTGTGCATGGCCTGTGCATAACTACACCAATCTCCATTGGCAGCTACTCACACCCAAGTAACAACTTGTGCACAAGTTATCCCTTGCTCGATTTCCCCAAGTATCCTAATCTTGTGTATATCCATGGATATCAAGAATGTCTACCTCGCAGTTAAGAGGAGGACTGGGATGGGAAAAGATGAATTACTTCAGAAAAATAAGGACCGAGACCGGCTCTTTGCTCGCCGCCTATTCATCGCTCTAATGAAGGCGCAAGGTTGCTCCTATTCAAGTATTGCCAGGGAGCTCGGCCAAGATCATACCACCGTAATCCATGCCTTCAAACAATCACAAAAGAACGCCCAGATAACGAATATTGTTCAGTACATCCGTTCCGAAAAAGAATACTGGAACGCTGCGTCTTTGAATCCCCAAGTTGAGTTTCTTTCCAAAGGGATTTACTCCAACATCTATGCCGTTTATGGAAGCAAATGTGTGGTTTGCAGTTTCGACGAAGTTGTAGAGGTCCACCATATTATTCCTCGAAGAGAAGGCGGTTCAGATGATCCAGACAACGTCGTTGTTCTCTGCCCAAACCACCATGCCCTTGCGGACAGAGGGATGCTTCAAATCAGAGGTATCCACATCGAAAAGCAGTTATCCACACCCCTATAACAACAATCTTATATATCTTATCTTCTCTTAAGATTCTTAGAATAGGGAGTGAACGGCGCCGGGCTTACAAACCTCGCGACAAAAAGAACTGATTTTAGCTTTTCTTAGTAAGTTGTTTCGCTTCTTCCCAATACCTTACAAAGAGATCGCCAATTAACCAAGGTCCATTACTCCCCCCGCTGTCTTCGCCGAGAATCAGCGCTACAGCGGGCTCTCCATCGAGCGTAGAATCAAATACTCCATCCCCATTTTTTCTTACGAA
>Ga0206833_1140_pt1 | contig 17810 bp, 16 predicted proteins | sample Alteio_BWOrgCont_32_FD_152891 | JGI IMG/M metagenome (GOLD analysis project Ga0206833, IMG submission 152891) | Enriched cells from forest soil in Barre Woods Harvard Forest LTER site, Petersham, Massachusetts, United States -... | ecosystem: Environmental > Terrestrial > Soil > Temperate forest >... | reverse complement strand
GATCTGAGCCTGGTGCCACAGGTCGCCTTCACTACTGCCCTGCGATCTTAGCGGTAAATTCAGCAGGGCGATCAACAGGCTGCGACAATTGCATATGGATACTCCTTCGGTCGACGCCGCGCCTGCGGGCGCGAGGCAGCCGGAGTTCCCGGCTTGAAACCCTCACCTCTCTATCGTACGTCTCTCCCGGCGCCCACACAACTAATTCGTAATCGCATTCACGAGCGGCGAGACGGGAACCACTCGTTGCTAACTGGTGTCCAAATACAATGACGGCGCTCGGCTCGATCGAAACGCTGCCACCTCCGAGTCTTATCGCATGGCGCCTTCCGGCTAGAAAGGGAAAACTATGGGGATGGATATTGGAGCAAAGGGCAGTTCGATGGCGACGATGAACGTTGTGCCGCTGATTGACATACTCCTCGTGCTCATCATTATTTTTATGGTGATCACGCCGCTCACGCCGAAGGGCCTCGATGTGCTGATGCCGCAACCCGCGACGGCTGAACCGCCAAACGCGGCGCCCATCGCCAAGACGATTGTTGTACAAGTCTTCGAAACGGGAAAGCTGAAGATCAATGAAGAAGATGCCACGTGGGATTCTCTCGGTGTGCGTTTGTCCGACGTCTTCAAGGAGCGCGCCGAGAAGGTCGCGTTCGTTCAGAGTGAAGATGGGGTGAGGTTCTTCGATGTTGCGCGTGCGATAGATATCATGCGCGGCTCGGGCGTTGAAAAAGTGGGGCTGATTACCGCTAAGATCGCAGGGCAGTAGTGAAGGCGACCTGTGGCACCAGGCTCAGATCGCCCTGCTCGTGCGAATGTAACCACGGCTCCGGCGCATTAACGACTCACACCAAAAATGCGTGAATCACTTGGCGCTGCTAGAAGTGGCTAAACAATCCAATCAGCAGAACGATGGGAATGGGAACGCCTAATAGCAAAAGTAAGATTGAGCGCATTGTATGATTCCTCCCCGATACGAATGATTAAGCGATTGCTACGTGGTCCCTTTGATCGCCGCCCACTGTCGCTGCAAAACTGGCACAGAACGCGCCTACCAGAAGAGCAAAGAATGTCCAGTACGCGAGATGGGCTCCCGCTTTGCGCGCTGCCTCGGCAGCGAGACGCGCCTGTGCAAAGAGGTCAGACACGCGCTGTTCTGCGTCGGCCTGACTCAGACCTGTCCTCGCCGCCACCAGTTTTCCAAGATAAGTTTTGTCTGCCGCCGGGATCTCAGGTTGGCGAAGGTCATTCGCGAAGATGCTTCCGGCTTCCAAACGGACGGAGTTGTCATACTGTCCTGCGTTCGGTGTGTCCGAGCGAAATAGGCTATCAATGAAATAGGCGTTCGGCTCGCTCGCCGTTGTGTTTCCTTGGGCAGCCCTTCCTGCGATTGAGGCCGCCGCAGTTGCGATAAACGCGGCGGTGATAACGAGTCCAACGGCCCAGACGAGGAATCCGTGGGCGGTGTCACGGAAAAATACTTCATCCGTGTGAATGTTTACCCACTTCGTGCGAAGCCTCCCGGCCAGGTAGCCGCCCATGGACGAGGCTAGAATTTGGGAAACAATCAGCCACACGATCGCGCCTACGGTGACGGCTTCGGCGGACGCGCCACGGTTCGACCAAGGCGAAACGGATGAGAGGCCGACTCCTGTACCCAACACGAGCAGGATAATAGAAACGGCCGCGGCTACGAATGCACCACCGATTACTGCCGCCCAGGACAATCCCGAGGACGACCCTTCATCGGTGGTTCTAAAATCTCCGAACGCGGATTGAGGCGGTGCTAGCGGTGCTCTGGCTGGATGTGCCATACAAATTTTCCTCCGTGGGAAAGGCTGTCTCGCTCGGCGAATTCCGACTTTTCCGGCGAAACTGAGTGAATGCTGTGCTCGATTATTGCCCGTGGTGAAACTGGCACCAATAGAGGGAGGCCATTAGGTTTGGGATGGTGATGCTGTAGATAGCGGGTGGCGCCTGAATATTAAGACGGAGCAATTGCATCGAGGCTCTTATGGCTACGGCTTGGAGGAAGGACCGGCTTTTTCGCCCAGAACCCAGGCTTTCATGTTCTTCCAGTCCGGGTCGTCCTCGGAGGCAAATTGCCTGCCGCCCTGGTGCGTATCGGCCAAGCCCCCTGCTTCCGGAGCGAGCGGCATCCGCAGGAAAAGGCTTAGCGATGGGTTGCCGGGGACTACCAGTTTTGAGACGGTTTCAAAATTTTGGCGGGACTGCTCTTCGGTCCAGAAGCTCGCACCGGGCGGGAGCATTTCCAGGCTTAAAGGACCGCCGCCATGGCGGCTGACTTGATGGCACACGTAGCAGCGGACGTGTTCGTCCGAGCGCCTCTTCAGGAAAATGGGTTCGACGCGCGTTTTGAAAAATTCGTAGTCCAGTTGCGGCGGTTGCGCGTCCACATTCGCGGAGGTCTGCGCCGTCGCTTCATGCGCAGCCGGATAGAAAATCGCGGCTGCCGCGACCAACAAACCAGCAGAAATAAATTTTGGAAGAGTCCTGGGAATGATCATCGCCTGAGCTTCCTTTCAAAGCATGTGAAACAAACAGAAAATCCGCGACTCGCAAGGATGTACGAACACAGGGCTTCTTATTTCAGCGCCAGTGTGCTGATCCGGTCAGGCATTTCGTGCACCGGGATGCGAGCCACTTCTTTGATCGTATTAACATCGATCGCGGTGATCGACTTCGTCCCGCAGGTGGAAACGTAAACGGTCTTGCTGTCCGGAGTGAAAGTGACCCACGCGGGGCCGCCGCCGCGCGGCGCCTTTCCCGGCACTTCGGTTTCGGGCAACGAGACATGGCCCAGCAGCTTGAGATCGGCAAGCGAATAGACGAAAACCGCATTGGCCGGGCGGCTATTCGTCCACAGGGTCTTTTTATCCGGTGCGATGCCTATGCCGTGGCTGATGCCTTCGCATCCTGGGGTAAAGCCTGAGGGCTGGTCAGGATTTTTGATCCTGGCCACTTCTTTGTGGGTGGCAAAGTCCACCACGGAAAATCCGTTCGTTCCATTGAGCTGAGCGAAAATCCGGCGGCCCGAGCCGTCCGGGTTGCTCTCAATAATTACGGGCAGGACTCCCTGGTCGTAATCGACCTCCCAGGCAATTTCCATCTTCTGAAGATCGAAAACGGTAATGAATTTTCCTCCCGGCGAACCGGCGGCCGCGAACTTTCCATCCGCCGTGAGCGCCACGTCATGCAGCCCTCGTTTCACGGGAATGCTTTTGATTTTTTCGAGAGACTTGGAATCGATAATGTCGAGCGCGCCTACGTCTTCCGCTTGCAAGCCGGTGTTGCGGATGCAGATTACGATCAGCCTTCCATCGTCCGTTACGGCCGCGTCGTTAGCCCAACCGCTGAGCGGCACCTTCTTGATCTGCTTGCCGCTTTTTCGATCCCGGATGTCGAGGACGTCCTCGCTCCTGCTGGTGATGTAGAGCCGGTTTCCGTCGGGCGAAAATCGCACCACTTCCGGCGACTCTATGCCTTTGATCACTTCCACGACCTTGTTGGTCGCGGTGTCGATCACATCGATGGTAGTTCCGCCACGATTCGCGACGTAGATCCGGGCCGTGGCTGCTGCCAGGGGCAACGCCGCCAAGCCGATTCCAAGCAGCAGCCAAGCGTTCCATGGACTGCAGAAATATTTTTTCATTTTAGTCAGGCGCATTTTGCGAAGGCGCTCCTCACCCTTTGGCGCAGAGAGTAGAACTGGGCGGGCGCCAAGTCAAGCGGCACTGTGAGTCGAATCGATTCCAGATTCCCTGGAGGTGAGTTTATGGCACTGGGCCCACATTATACCGTTCACTCAGTCATGTTAGAATTCTCCCCCGGTATGAGTAAATACTCGTCAAAAGCCGGAACTGATAGACGCGCCGAACTTAGTTATCCAAAACCATTCTTCCCGAGCGTGGGACGAATGACTTGCTTGGCGCTTGCCCTGGGGTCGCAGTACGCCCATGCACAGCAACAAATTGTGGCGTCTCAGCCTTTACGAGTTGCGAGCCAAAGTGTGCAATCGCGGCGACTAGCTCAAGTTTTCAAATCACTCCTACCCCAAATCAAAGAGAAAACAAAAATTCCGGTTCTTCTGCCCAGCGATCTCCCTGAACCGATTGGGAAAGCGAAGTATACCCTTGCCGGAGATTTGCAAGCGGAAAGATATGAAGTATCTCTGTACTACAAGTTAGGAATCGGAGATGCCGGTTTTGCGGCGTTCTTCTCTGGGCAAGGCGACGCGAAGTATCGGGCAGAAGATATGTCGAATATCAAAGAGGTAAAGCTGGCTCAGGGAACGAAAGGATTTTTTAGGCCAGTTTCCTGCGGCGGCTCTTGCGCTCCTGCGAACCTGTGGTGGATGGATGGTGGAGTCCTATACCAAATACAATTAAAACTATCTTCTACTATGGATGAACGAGATCAAGAGCAGAAAATCGTTATCGTTGCCAATTCAGCTATCGTCAGCGGACCACGCTGAACTTTACTCGCGGGATCAAATTTGTCTTGGAGCGGTCAGCCGGACGGATCACCGCATGGCCAAGACCCGCGAGCCCGCCTTTTCGTCTTGCGGTCTTCGAAGGGCAATCGCTTGATCTTTGCGCGACCGGCTATTTGAATCAGGTTTATGATGATGGGGCGGATTTAGATTTGCACTGAGAGCTTTCGACGAACTTCACAATCTACTGGCACTTGGAAAGAGAATCGATGATCAAAATATCAATCAAGGCAGTGGCTACGGTTTTTATGGTTGTGGTCTTTTGCAGTTTGGGACTCTTGCTTGCCACTCCGGCCGCGCAACAGCCGAGCGTGACGCGCAAGATCCTGCTGAAGCAGGATGCGCCTGTTTCCGGATATGAAGAAGATTTAGTTGCTGTGGAGATACCCGCCGGTGGGCGCGAAGGCAGGCACACTCATCCGGGGTCGGTCATTATTTATGTGCAGGAGGGGACTCTTACTTTCGACTGCGAAGGAAAGCCGACGGCTACCTACAAGCCGGGAGACACGCTTTACGTCGAGCCTGACAAAATTCACGAAGGCCGCAATCTCGGCAATGCGCCCGTGAAAGTCCTTGCTACTTTTCTGGTAAGAAAGGGCGTGCCCTTGACGAGCCCGGCGCAGTAAAAATAGCGAAGATGCGGGACTTCGTAACACCGGCGTCCCGCCGGCTATTTTCCGGGGCATTGGCGCGGCGCAAAAAAAAGCCGGCGGGACGCCGGCGCTACGAAGACCTTTGACCTCGGGCTGCACTTTGACCAACTCTGAATTTAAGAAGCTTTCGCCATTTGAGTTTTGGGATGGAGGAGTATTGCTGCATGGCCACACTGATTCGGAATGCCCGGGTGCTGACGATGGACAATGCGCGACATGAATATGCGCGCGCGGACGTGCTTGTAGACGGGCAAAAAATCGCCGCGGTTGGAACCGATTTACAGGTATCCGATTACGTGAATGCGGCGACGGAAAACATCGAGACGATCGATGGTGCAGAAAAGCTGGTGATGCCTGGGTTGATCAATGCCCATTTGCATTCCCCCGCAAACTTGCTGAAGGGGGCGCTGGAAGATTTTCCGCTCGAGATTTTCATGCTGTATGAAGTGCCGCCCATGGGCGATACGCCGCTGAGCGCGCGGCTTTATTATTTGCGCGCGATGCTGGGCGCGATGGAGATGCTGAAGCTGGGCATTACGAGCGTCCATGACGACGCTTTCTTCAACCCCACTCCCCTGCCCGATTGCGTCGACGCCATCATGGCTGCCTATCGCGATGCCGGGATTCGCGCGCGTGTGGCGATCGATCAGCCCAACGTGGTGGAATATGAAAAATTTCCGTTTCTTGCCGATCTTCTGCCCGAGGAGATCAAGCGGGCCATGCGCGCCGCGCCGATTCAGACCGGCGAGGAATTGATCGCTCTCTATAAAAATTTCATCGAGCGCTGGCACGGCGCGGAGGGCGGTCGACTGCTTTGCTCGGCGTCCTGCTCGGCGCCCCAACGGGTGACGGAGCGATATCTGCAGGATCTGACGGAGTTGTCCGCTGAGCACGATCTGCCCTTCAACATGCACATTCTCGAAACGCGGCTCCAGCGCGTTCTGGGTCAGGAGAAATACGGGAAATCGCTGGTGCGCTATGTTCACGATCTTGGCTGCCTCGATGCGCGCAAGCTTGTGATCCATGCCATCTGGGTGGACGATGCGGACATCGCTCTTATGGCCGAGGCCCGGTGCAGCGTGGCTCACAATCCGATCTGCAATCTGAAGATCGGGTCCGGCGTCATGCGCTTCCGCGCACTGCGTGACGCGGGGATCAACATTGCCATCGGCACGGATGAAGCGCCCCTCGATGACAACACCAACGTCTGGCATGCGGCCAAGACGATGGGACTGGTTCAGAAGCTCACTACGCCCGACTGGACGCGCTGGCCGAAGGCAGCGGAGATTCTGGATTGCCTGATCCTGGGCGGCGCGCGCTCGATGCGCCTGGAACAGAAGATCGGGCAGATTGCTCCAGGATTCGAGGCGGACCTGATTCTGCTCGATCTCGATACGATCGCATTCACGCCGCTGAATGACCTGAGGCGTCAACTAATCTTCTGTGAAAATGGATCGTCTGTCGTCATGACCATGGTGGCCGGAAAGATCGTGATGCAGGACGGCAGGCTGCTGACCGTGAATGAAGCGGCGCTGAAGGCGGAGATTCGCGAAGCCATGCGCGACTATCAATCTACCTTCGAGCGGATCGAGGCCCACGCGCGGACCTTGCTGCCCTACTACCGCAAGATGTTGGAACTGGCTCTCGCGACAGATGTGGGGATGTCCCGGTGGCTGAGCGATGCGCGATAGGCCGCGAATTCTGCTCGTCAACGGCAACAGCAGCCAATCGGTAACGGACCGGCTGGCAGGCCTGGCCAGGGCGGCCGCGCCGCAACTGGATTTTCAAGCGCTCACGCCCCCGGGAGGACCCGCCTATGTTTCGACCCCTGTGGATGTCGCGTTAGCGACCGGGAAAGTTGTCGAAACCATTGCGGCGGCCGCTCGCGAGGAAAAGCCGGATGCCTGCCTCATCGCGTGTTTCGGCGAGCCGGGGATGATCGAGGCGCGCGCACGCTTCAAATTTCCAATTGTTGGCATGGCCGAGGCTTCAATGCTGACCGCGATGCAACTTGGAGGAAACTTCGCAATCCTGACGCTCGGCGAGCATTGGCCGGCAATGTTGCGCGATCTAGTGAAGGTCTATGGCGTGCAGGACCGTTGCGCGGGCATTGAGCGAATTGCGGGGACGCCATTCGAACTGATGGAGAATCCACGGCAGGCGGCCGAATCGGTGAGGGCCGCTGCGCAAAAATGCGGCGCGCAGATCGTGATTATCGGCGGCGCCGCATTGACCGGGCTGGCATCGGCCATCGGACCGTTGCCGGGAATTCAGCTTGTTGATTGCCTGCAAGCGAGCATCGCGCAAGTCGTCGCTCTGACTGCGTACCGCCGGATGGCATCCTTCCGAAGTCCATAGCCAGCCGTCTCCGGTTTTCTCCGCACTTCTCTGTGCCCTCTGTGTTGAGTTTGGCCTTTTGGGACCGAAACGCTTCTAACACAGAGAGCACAGAGAAAAAGATGAGGTTAGAACACCAGGCTCAGGGACATCTGGACTTGCCGCGAGCTGCCGATGGTTTTTGTCACTTGCCCCAGACCGCCGGGACAATTGTAGAAATAATTCGGCGGCCCCGCCGTTCCACCACTGGAGGCACACGCAGCCGGCGTTGGCCCCGAAGCCGTACCCACCTGTGGATACTGGCCAAAGGCCAGGTTCTGGGTCACGTTGTCGATGGGAATGTCGAAGCTGGGTGTATTCGTCATGTTGAATACGTCGAATGTGTACTTCAAAGTAAATCGCTCCGTCAAGGGCGTGACCTTCAAGATGGAAATGTCCGTGTTCCTTTGCCAGGTCTGCCGGAAAATGTTGCGCTGGCCCGAGGTAAAGTCGGTTTCGTAGTTGTCCCCGGGAGGAACGCCATTACTGGCGCTGGGAGTCAGGAGCGGTACGGTGAAACAGGAAGCTTTGAGAGCAGGCTCGCCTGGAGTAGCGCCGTTGTATCCAGTGAGAGCGTTCTGCGGCGTGCAACCATTGGCATAGTTTAACGGCACGATGGGATTGGTGATGCCGTTGAAGATGCCGTAGTAAATGCTTCCCACCGCGCCGGAATAATCGATTACGCTGTAGGGCTGCCCGCTCTGGACGATCACAACGCCCTGCACCGCCCAGCCGTCCGCCACTTTGCCTTCCCACTTCGAGGGCGCGAAAAACTTCGGAAATTCATAGTGATAATCGGCGTTGAAGACATGCGTCCGGTCGTAGTCCGAGGGTCCATAACCCGACCGGACGTTCAGCGGGTTGTTGCCGTTGTAGAAGAGGCCCATGGCGCTCTGCTCGTCAAACGAGCGGGAGAACGTGTACGAAACGCCGGCCGCAAGGCCGTGGCCCAGCTTCTTCTCGACGTGCACCTGCAAGGCGTTGTAAGCGGATATGCCTTCCGCGGTGAACTGCTCGGACTCATTTGCAAGCCCAATAAAAGGATCTCGCAAGTCCGTGTTGCCCCCTTCCGGAGTCGTGATCATCGGTTGTCCGTTTGGCAAAGGAAGAGGGCAATTATCGGCGAATGAGTTGTAGCCCGCGTTCGCAATCGTGCAGGCCGTGCTGCTGGCCTGCTGCACCGTGTAACCATAGGTGTAGGACTGAGCCCATGGCGACCCTGTGGGGTTCGCGCAAACCGCAGCCGGACCGCACAGCGGGTTGGTGGGACTTGCGATCCTCGCTTGATTGAACGGAATTGGAATGACCTCGTGCCGGCCGAGGGCGTTCACATACCCGATGTCGATGGCCAAATCGTTACGAGGCTGCCACTGAATATCTAGCGTGGAGTTCATGGTATAGGGAAGCTTGTTGTTTCGCGCGTACGCTCCCAGGAAAAATGGTTCGACGTTATTCGTGCTTGGAACGCACCCAGGATTGGGAGCGGTCTCACCGAAACCGGTAGCCAGCTCGCAGGCATTTGGCAGGACGATGTTCTTCGGATTGCCCGAGGGCTGTGCCGCCGCCAGGGTTGCTGCAGTACCCCAAGGGTTCTCAAAGGTCGGGTTGGCAACGGTAAGTGAATTCACAAAGGGCTGGGACAAGTTAATCCCAAACGGCCCACCCGTTGTGATGTTTTGCGTTGTGCCCGGAGAAAGATAGGAAAAGAGTTCGCCGCGGTCGTAATACATTCCCCAGCCTGCGCGGACGACTACTTTGCTGTTGAATATCTTGGGGCTCCAGGCCATCCCGATGCGCGGCGCAAACCCCCACTGGCGTCCCGTAAGAGTCGTATTACTCACCCCGGGCGTCGCGGCCTTCGGATTGTTACCGGCAACAATCAGGCCGTTCGAAACGATGGTGTCCGTGGTTGGGTTGTAGTTGTAGGCTGACGGACTGAAATTGAGCAGGTTGCCGTACTTCTCCGTTAAGCCGCCATCCCAGTCCCAACGCAATCCGGCTGTAATCGACAAGTTCGACCGCATTTGATACTTGTCCTGAACGTACTCGCCGGACTCATTGGCGCGCCAGTAGCGGTTGGGGTTGCCCACCGGAAGCGTGGTGATGTTGTAGTCGTAGTTTGCCGCGAGATTGCCCACCACGAAGCTTGTAAAGTCCGGCGACGCGATCGTGCCTATTTCGTTTCGATTATCCTCGGTATTGAGCTGCGTATACGAGAAGCTGCCACCGAAGGTAATTGTGTGCTTGCCCAGCGTCCAGATGGCGTTCGCGGAGGGATTGAAGCGGTTCTGGAAAGCTCCAGTGAAAGCTCCTAGGGAACTCGCGCCGGCACCGATATTGGTCGGGTCGTCATAGGAGGTTGCGGTTGTCCCGGCAAACACCATGCTGACGCCCGGAAAATGAGTCGTTCCCAGGGAATTGATCGTGCAAGCAGCAGCCGATTGCTGGGTCAGCGATTCGCAGGCGGTGGCGAATTGAGCCGTCGAGAACGGCTGGTCAATGGTGCTGTATGCCTTTTCCCGGATAAAGCCAAACGTCTCCGTGATGCTCAGGTTTGATCTCAAGATCTGCGTGTGGCTGAGGGAGATTACTTGGCTGCCGGCGTCGAGATGCTGGTCAAAACCCGCAACCATGGAATAGGCGTAGGGCGCTATTGTCGGATCGTGCTGGTAATAATATTTGGCGGAAAAGGAATGAGACGAGTTGGGGTTCCAGTCGAGATCGGTGACCGCTTGGTTAGCGCGGAACAAGGCTGTTCCCGGAACCTCGGCATCTTCGGGAAACGCGTTAATCAGGTCGCCTTGAATGGCCGGATTGGAGCTGTACAGACCGGGATTAGCGAGAACCGAATTCGGATTCGCCGACGGAATCAAGTACTGGCCATTCGGTAGTTTGTAGTTGAAAAATGTGTAAGCGATCGGATTGATTCCACAACTGTTATTCACAAAGCTTCCGCAATTTGCGGTGGTGAAATTAGGGGTTACGGTAACTGGGCCTGAGGGATTCAGGATATTTTGCGGTGACGCGAAGGTCGTAGAGTTGTTGGCAGCCAGCGCTAAACCAGTCAATGTGCGATCGTCGGTAAGGTCGGGCGGCACGATTGCACGAGAAATTCCGATTTCGTCGTCGGAAGCGTGCGTGTATTGGTAGCTGGCGTAAAAGAAAAGTTTGTCCTTCTTGATGGGCAGGCCGATCGTTCCGCCTGCGCTATACCGGTGCAGGCCCGGATTCTTTTCGCTCTGGGGAATATTCGGGTCGGCATTGTAGAAATACGGATCGGCGTTCAGCCAGTTGGTGCCGCGGTGCACGTAGGCGCTGCCATGAATATTGTTGGTGCCGGAACCGGTGCTCATGTCGATGTGCGCGCCGCTGGTTGAGCCTTGCTGCGCGTCGTACATCGAAGTATTCACGCGCACTTCCTGGATAGACTCAGGAGCAGGTGAAGGCAACGACTCGCCGACGGCCAAGTAGACGGATGCGCTGCTCTGAATCGGAATGGAACTAAGGCCCGAGGCATTGCTGACGCCCGTGGCATTCACAAGGCGTGCGGAATTCACCTGGCTGGTGGTCTTGCCATTGAAAAGGCTTTTTCCATCCACACCGTTCACCAAGAAGCTGTTGCTGGTGTCCCGCTGGCCGTTGGCCCATACCGGAGCATTGCCCAAACCGGCATTCGCTCCGGTCCCGCCCGAAAGCTCCGCATCGACGCCCGGGGAAAGAATCGCCAGTCCGGTGAAGGAACCCGTCGGAAGCGGAACGGCATCGATCTCCAGCTTGTCCATCACGTAGCCGTTGGTCGTGTCGACCATGTTGATCAGCGGCGTCTCTTCCACCGTGATCGATTCACTCACGTTTCCGATTTTCAGTTCGGCATTGACGGTCGCGGTGCGGTTGGCCTGCACCTGAATGGAAGGGACGTTCTGCGATTGAAAACCCTGCTGGGTGAAAGAAAGCGAGTAGGTCCCGAGGGGCAGGTTTACAAAAGAATAGGCGCCGGTGGAGCTGGTGGTCTGCGTTCGGCTGAGTTTCGTTTCATCCCCGATCAAGTTGACGGTCGCGCCGGAAATTACAGCACCGGATGTATCCGTAACCGTGCCCGTAATTCCTCCGAGCGTGGTCTGCGCCCCAACCGGAATAACGGCCAGAAGCGATATTGCTATCAACAGTGCGAATAGTGGCGCGGAACTCTTGATACACAAGTTCATGTCCTTCTCCATGTGGCTCCACAATTCAAAAATTTCCGGACGGTTTGATTCCTGAGGTGGCTTAAAGGGGATCCTTCAGCATTGCCCTCGCACGCGACAATCCCGCCAGAATGTAAAAAAGCTACACGAATGCGCCCAGCGCGGATAACGCATTCTTTCGATCTCTCGTATTATTTATTTGCATCCAGCATTCCGAAGATTTGGGAAGCTGCGTTCCGCCGGCAAATCGGCCTGCATTGTTTCGAAATGGCGATACATTCGATTTCAAGGCTCCCTGCTCTTGACGCTCGCGAATCCAGGCGGATATCATCCAGCCTCGTTGCCCACTTACAAGAGTGCGCGGCGGGGAAGGTGCGTCCTCCATCGCTTCTCCCTGGCCTGTTAATGGGCGGCGGACTTGTTGGCGATCACCGGAGATCTCACTTGGCAACCGAAAGCAAGTCCCCCATTCCTAATTCTGAAACAGTAAAAATTCGTCCGGCAAAACTCGAAGACGCGGCGGAATGCGGGCGGATCAGCGGTGAAGCGTTCTTCAAAATCAATACGAGTCATGGCTTCCCGCCTGATTTCCCGAGCGCCGATGTTGCCTCGGGCCTGCATCGCATGCTGTTTTCGCATCCGGGATTCTATTGTGTTGTGGCTGAGGTGGACGGCAGGATAGTGGGCAGCAACTGCCTCGATGAGCGCACGTCGATTGCCGGCGTCGGGCCGATCACTGTCGATCCGGAAATTCAGAATCGCAGCGTGGGCCGCAAACTGATGCAGGCCGTGATGGACCGGGCGGCGGAAAGAAAATTTGCAGGTGTGCGCCTTGTGCAGGCGGCGTTTCACAACCGTTCTCTTTCGCTGTACGCCAAGCTCGGCTTCGACGTGCGGGAGTTTCTCTCCGTGATGCAAGGTCCGCCGATCGATAAACTGCCTGACGGGTATCGCGTGAGGCCCGCGACAGTTTCCGATCTCGACGCGTGCAATCGCCTATGCAAGGCTGTTCACGGCCATGACCGAAGCGGAGAGCTGACGGACGCCATCAAAGAAGGCACAGCAACCGTAGCGGAACGCCACGGCCGCATTGCCGCCTATGCTTCCGTCCTCGGATTTTTTGGACACGCAGTGGGCGAAACGAATCCAGATCTGCAGGCGCTGATCGCAACCGCGCCGAAGTTTCTGGGCTCTGGCATTCTTGTTCCGGCGCGCAATGCCGCATTGTTTCGCTGGTGTTTGGAGAACGGCCTGAAAGTGGTGCAGCCCATGACGCTGATGACTGCCGGCCTTTACAACGAGCCCATGGGAGCATATCTCCCATCCGTCCTTTATTAATCCCTCGAATTAAATTAGCACCGGATGCTGAGCCCACGCATCCAACACCTTGAGTTAACCAGAGCACTTCCCCACAGAGGTGAAGTCATCCCCGAAGGCAAATATTCGAAGGAGGAATAATGGCAACTACAAAGTATGCACCCGCACCGATGAAGGCGGCACAAATCCCCAAGGCGGGAGCAGATTTCGAAATCGTCGAACGCGAAATTCCCAAGCCGGGCGCAGGACAAGTGCTCATTAAGGTGCAGGCCTGCGGCGTGTGCCACAGTGACGTGATCACCAAGGAGGGCGGATTGCCCGGAATTCAGTATCCGCGGGTTCCGGGACACGAAGTGGCGGGCGTCATCGATGAGTTGGGCGCCGGGGTGACCACGTGGAAGAAGGGGCAGCGTGTGGGAGTGGGCTGGCACGGCGGGCATGACGGCACGTGCCTTCAGTGCCGGCGCGGCGATTTTATTAACTGCGTGAATCAGAAAATCGCGGGGATCAGCTATGACGGCGGGTATCAGCAATACATGGTGGCGCCCATCGAAGCACTCGCGGCCATTCCCGAAGGCCTGAATGACGTTGAGGCGGCACCGCTACTGTGCGCCGGTATCACCACCTTTAACGCGCTGCGGCATAGTGGCGCGCTTCCCGACGATCTGGTCGCGGTGCAGGGGATCGGAGGCCTCGGCCATCTTGGAATTCAATTCGCGAGCAAGTTTGGATATAAGGTGGCGGCGATTGGGCGCGGGCCGGAGAACGCATCGCTTGCCAAGAAACTGGGAGCGAGCGTTTACATTGACAGCAAAGCGACAAACGCCGCGGAAGAATTGCAGAAGCTGGGAGGAGCGAAAGTCATCCTGGCGACAGCTCCCAACTCGAAAGCGATGTCCGAGCTGATCAATGGACTCGGGCCGAATGGGAAGCTGATGGTGGTCGGCGCGGCGGGCGATCCGATTGAAGTCACCCCCATCCAGCTGATTTTCGGAAACAAATCCATTCAAGGATGGGCTTCCGGAATACCGACCGATTCCGAGGACACGCTGAAATTCGCGCAGCTGACTGGCGTGCGCCCCATGATTGAAACTTATCCGCTCGAAAAAGCGGGCGAAGCCTATGCGCGCATGATGAGCGGCAATGCGCAGTTCCGCGTCGTCCTGACGATGTAGTCCTGGCCGCATCCAAATAAAGGAACGTCCCATGAAATCTTCGACTTTCTATCGCACCAAGCAGATTGACGGCTTGTCCATTTTTTACCGAGAGGCCGGGCCAAGAGACGCGACAACACTACTATTGCTGCACGGACTTCCTTCTTCGTCGCGAATGTTTGAGCCTCTCTTCGCCCGGCTCTCCGATCGCTTTCACCTGGTTGCTCCCGATTACCCCGGATTCGGACACAGCGACTGGCCGGACCCGAGAAAATTCGATTACACATTCGACCGAATCGCCGAGGTTATGAATCATTTTACGGAGGCGCTGGGCCTGCCGCGCTACACGCTTTATATGCAGGATTACGGCGGCCCTGTGGGTTTCCGCATGGCCCTTGCGCACCCGGATCGGGTGGAAGCTCTCATCGTTCAGGACGCCGTGGCGCACAACGAAGGATTAGAGACAAACTTGAAGACACGGCGCGCCTTTTGGGCCGATCGCGCCGCGAACGAGAGCGCGCTGCGTACGAATCTTTTATCGCTGGAGACGACGCGAACGCGCCATATCGGCAACGACCCCAACGTGGAACGCTACAACCCGGATTTCTGGACCGATGAATTCGCATTTCTCAACCAGACCGGGCAGGCCGACATTCAAAGCGACCTTTTCTACGATTACCGCACGAATGTTGATTCTTACCCCAAGTGGCAAGCCTGGATGCGAGAGAAACAGCCGCGAATGCTGGTCATTTGGGGGAAGTATGAGCTCTCCTTCGATCCATCGGAGCCGGAGGCCTATCTCCGGGATGTGCCGAAGGCCGAAGTGCACATTGTCGATGGAGGGCATTTTGCGCTAGACACTGCCGCGGATGAGATTGCGGAATTGGTTGGGAGCTTCGCTGGTTCTTCGCAGCAAGGGCAGCAGGCGAGGTCTGCGGGCTGAAGGAAGCAGTCAAACGCTGTAGCGCAAACGACGGCGAAAGTTCTGCGCGTGTGAACCCTGCGATGGAGGTTTTCCTGTGCGATCTGACATTGTTCCTGGAGCTACATTCCCCGATTACGAGCTCTCCGATCACACGGCAAAACGCCGGAAGCTTTCCGATTTGCAGGGACAACATCCGATGGTTCTCGTCCTCAGCCGAGGAGGGTATTGCCCCAAGGATCGCCGGCAAGCAGAACTTTTGGCTGAGCTCTATCGCGAAATCGAAGTTTCCTATTGCCGGCTGGCGACCATCAGCACGGATAACATTACCGAGACCAACGAATATCGCACCGGAGTTGGCGCCCACTGGCCGTTCCTTTCCGATGCCGGGCGCATGGTCCAAAAAGATCTCGATATCGCCGAATACACCGATCCCGCCCACAATCCCATGATCCCGCACGTGATCGTTCTCGAACCGGGGCTTGTCGTGTACAAAATCTATAACGGGTATTGGTTTTGGGGCCGGCCCACGATGGAAGATCTGCGTCAGGATCTTCGGGCTATTACCAGGAAATGCCGGCCCGACTGGGACATCACGACGCCCGAACTCAAAGCGGCCTGGCAGCAGGGCCGCAAGGATCTATTTTATCCCTACGGCAAAACTTACGTTCAGACTTTGGACGAACAGGATTAGAAGAGCCGCCGACTCCCACCTGAATCGAAAAACCGCTTTTTAAGCGAGATGGGTTGAAAATCATTCCAAATGACCATTGGGAATGACCATGGTATGATGTAGTAGTTCGCAGGAGCGATCCATGAGCGGCACCAAGAAGAAGCTTATTGAGGAAATTGCGATTTCCGAATTCAAGGCGAAGTGTCTGGCGCTGCTGGAAGAAGTGAGTAAAACAAAAACTCCGCTTCGAGTCACGCGGCGTGGCAAACCATTGGCGGATATAATTCCCATCCATTCCGATGGGGACGAACGGAGCTGGTTAGGATCCATGGCTGGCAGCGTCAAAATTACGGGCGATATCGTTTCACCAGTGATCGAAATGGAAGAGATTGAGGCGTCAAAAGATTGAAGCTTCTTCTGGACACTCACATTTGGATTTGGAGCTTGTCGGAGCCGAAGAGGCTTTCCCGCCTGGTACAAAGTGAATTGAAAGATACGAACAATGAACTATGGCTTTCTCCGGTGAGCACTTGGGAATTTCTTCTTTTACATGCCCGGGGACGAATTCACGTGACCAGCAATGCAAGGGAATGGGTGATGAAAGCGAGCGCCTACATCCGGGAAGCTCCACTCACGCATGAGATTGTTCTCGCGGCGCAGGAATTGCCTTTGCCACATCAGGATCCCGCCGACCGATTCCTGGCTGCCACAGCGAGTGTACTTGGCCTGACGCTCGTGACCTCCGATCGCCGATTGTTAGGTCTGGGAAACATCGCGACCCTCGCAAACCGTTGAACGCAGCCGCTTGGTAATTTTTGCACTCGATTTCAGAAGTATACGGTTCACTCTATCCCGCTCGTTCGGCTATCAGATTGTCTATCGGACTTGGGTCCGCTTCCACAGGAATTCCATCCCGCAATAATAAGCTGCGGCCGGAATTGGCGGGGATCCGATCACCAGGCACGATGATTCCAACGAGATTCAGAGGATCCGCCGCGGAAATGCGGAACGCTTCCTGTGTGGGAGGCTGGGATCGCGAGGCGCGCAGGGAATCGGCGGCAACCGGCAGCGCGAATTGCTCGCCGAGAAAACCGTTCACGAAGCGGCCGCCGCGGATTTCGCCGCGATCCTCGAGGCGGCGCAGCGTGATGAGCACTTCGCGCCAGGGGAGCTCGATCGATTCACGCATGAGCAGTTCGCGGAATACGATTCCGTAGCGCTTCAAGAGCATCCAGCAGGTGGACTCAATCGCCGGAGTGCGGTCGTCCATTTTTTCCGTGAAGAGTAAGGACCAGCGGCCGCCGCTGTCACGCGGGCGCACAGTGCGTCCTCTTCCCTGGCCCGCGCGGCGCTTGGGATCAATCAAAGCGCGCAGATTGTCGAAGCCGTCTGCGGTGATCATTCCGGCGGCGACCAATTCCCAGAGGTCGGCTTCCACTTCGGATTTCAGCTGGCGCGTGCCCCGCACAATATCGGCAAAAAATAATGCGCCCCGGTTTGAGAGCAAATCGAGGACTTCCTTTGCGCCGCGGCTCAATCCTTTCTTATCATCCGATCCGGGACTGTGCCGGCGACAGGCCATCCAGTCAGCGTCCTCACGCACGAAGAAGGTGATGGGCGCGATGCTGCTTGGAACAATCCGTCGCGTGCGTTCCGCACTGTCATGCAACATGGCGGGATGCGGAGAAAGGCGTCCCCACCCGACGGCCCCCCTTAAGCAAAGATTGTCGAGCGTGGCCGGATCGTAGTCCGCAACTCGGCGCTTGAAAATTTCGCTTTCCCAGGAATTGGCGGGCGCCTCATAGCCCTGCAGCTGGCGCAGGACATCTAGCAACCCTCGTTCTCCGAGGGCCAGCGTGCCAGGGGCAATGTGCTGCCAGCGGGCCAGCCAGCGCATGAATTGCGCCGCCGTGACCGGCTCGATTTCCTTGCGGAGCTTTCCCACCGTGAGGCGGTGAATTCGGGAGAGCAGTCTTCGCTCGCACCACTCGATGCCCCCTGAGCGGGCGTCGGTA
>Ga0206833_1147_pt1 | contig 17814 bp, 19 predicted proteins | sample Alteio_BWOrgCont_32_FD_152891 | JGI IMG/M metagenome (GOLD analysis project Ga0206833, IMG submission 152891) | Enriched cells from forest soil in Barre Woods Harvard Forest LTER site, Petersham, Massachusetts, United States -... | ecosystem: Environmental > Terrestrial > Soil > Temperate forest >... | reverse complement strand
CTGCGTGAGATTTATCCTGCGGCCAAATTTCCTGCTATTACTATTGCTATTGGCCGGGGGAAACCGGTGGCTATTGGCAGTCCGGTCTCGGGTGTTCAGATTGGGCTGGAAGCGCTGTGCGGGATTACATATTATGATAAAAACCTCGAAGACCGGTTCGTACACGTCATCGCTCATGAATATGTGCACGTGCAGCAACCGCAGGAAATGTCGGACGACGAAAACCCAACGGTGCTTGAAGGATCACTTGTAGAAGGTGCAGCTGATTTCATTGGCGAATTCATATCAGGCGGTTTGAGCAATATACAGCAGGCTGTAATTACTCGCGGACACGAAACTGAGATCGAAACCGCATTTGTTGCCGACGAGGATAAGCACGACCTGACAAGCTGGCTGTATAATGGCACGATGGAAAAATCGGGCGACATTGGTTATTGGGTTGGATACCGCATCGTAAAGAGTTATTATCAACACGCTACAGATAAACAAGCCGCTATCCGCGAGATCATTGAAATGAAAGACCCTAAAGCATTTCTGGCTAAAAGTGGTTGGTACCCTGGTATTAAGCTATGATCACCACTAAACAATTTCCAACTTGCTATTTCTAAAGGTTTGAGAGATCTTTGGCAACTAGCCTTACCATCAGACTGCATTCATAAACTGACGTTTGGCAAACGATGTTAAATGTATTAATTGTTAATTTTGCGGCAGATAAAAATTCAAAAATGTCTATTACTACCGAACACGAAAGAATTGGAATACAGCAGGCCAGTGATGCCGTTGCCATTACGCTTAAAAAGATGCGTGAATTTGCCAAACCGGGCATTTCAACAAAGGAGCTTGACGAGTATGGCGGCGAATTACTGGCACAGCTAGGCGCCTGTTCGGCACCTGCATTGACCTACGATTTCCCCGGATTTACTTGCATAAGTGTTAATGAGGAGGCAGCACACGGTATACCATCGGCCACTAAAATTCTTAAAGAAGGCGATCTGGTAAATATTGATGTATCGGCAGAACTAAATGGCTACTGGGCCGACAACGGCGGCTCCTTCGTATTAGGACAGGATATTTACGGCCATGGTAAACTGGTAGAAGCATCGAAAGAGATATTAAAAAAAGCCATCAGCAATATTAAAGGTGGTGTCAGGATATCGGAGATTGGCAGGTTGATAGAGACGGAAGCCAAAAAGGCGGGCTATACGGTTATAAAAAACCTGACCGGCCATGGTATTGGCCGCAGCTTACACGAGGCGCCCCATGAGATTGCCAACTACCACGACAGGTATAACATTACACGTTTTAAAAAGAATTCGGTGGTAGCGATAGAGACATTCATTTCAACACGATCAACCATTGCCGATACACAAGCCGATGGCTGGACGCTAAGCGGCAATAAAGGCGGTTTTGTTGCGCAGCACGAGCATACCATTATGGTAACCGGCGGCGAGCCGGTGATATTTACCGCACAGAACGGCATTTGGGATTAATTCTTTAAATACACCCTTCGCTGGCGCATTCGCCCCTCTTGAATGTCATTTCTTCCCCCCTTTTTGATCAAACAACTTTCTGTATTTTTATCAGAAAAAGATTGTGCGAAAAATTATAGTTACCGAATTCATCACCCTTGATGGTGTTATAGAGGCGCCCGGTGGTGATGAAACCCCTCATCCCCATGGCGGCTGGCAGTTAAAATTCAGCTCGCCCGAAGGTGGGAAATACAAGGTGGATGAGCTTGCTAATGTGGATGCTTTACTGTTGGGCAAAATCACGTACGAAGACTTTGCTGCATACTGGCCCACTCAAACGGGCGCAGGGTTTGCTGATCCTATTAATCAACTGCCGAAATATGTTGTATCCCGAAGCCTGCAAAAGGCAGAGTGGCATAACAGCCATATCCTTCGCGACGTAGTCAAAGATGTTACCGCGCTGAAGAACGCTGATGGTGGCGATATCCTGGTTTACGGCAGCGGCACCCTTGTTAAGGCTCTGCTCCATCACAACCTGATCGATGAATTGCACCTGATGATATGTCCCGTGTCGATAGGCGGCGGGTTAAAGCTTTTTGATGATAACCTGGAATTAAAAAAATTCAAACTCAAACACTCGCAGGTAACCGAAACCGGTGCGCTTATTGTAGAATATCTGCTGGATAAGTAGATGTCAGTTTGTAGTTTTCGGTTGGCAGTGTGCGATGAATACAGCAGCAAAAATTGCTTAATAAACCGATCGTTATTGCCAGGTACGAAGCAATCTTTCCATTTGTCTGAATCAGAATTTACTGAATCTTAGAATTTTCAAGATGCTATGGTTTAATTCTGTTCATTCTTTAATTCTGCAAATTCTGATTTTGACAATTGTTACCGTTTTGTCCGCCCGTTTAGAGAACGCGGCACCTGCAAACGGACAGACAAATAAGTATACTGTGCTATCTGCCTAAAACCCTTTTATAATATGCTCTGGCGGCGGTGCGTCGTTCTTCTACATAAGCCCTCATCTCCTTCACTGTTGCAAAATGCATATTTATAGGTTTGTGGCTATCGGGATGACCGGGTAAGCCGCCAATGTATTCCCTGGTTAGCTCTTGCAGATAAAGCGGCGGTGTTGCGGCAAGCTGTTCGGGGGTTGGGGTAATTGGCGTACAAATTCCATTGGCAAATGTATTATTAGGATAGGTTGGCAGATTTTGTATGCAGTCGGTACGCATTTGTTGGGCGCCGAATGTTTCAAACGTGAGCGCAATGCTGTTGGCATTACGGTCTCGTTCGGTTAAAAACAATGCAGGCAAGTCATCTTTATTTTTCTTAACGGATGGTGGCGTAACCAAATCCTGCAGGTATCTTAATACGGATGTATTTTGAAATTGAGTGCTATCAACACCCGAATTAAGCCATGGCGAAATAAGTAACACAGGGATTCTTACGCCCAGAGTAGAATAGTCGAATTGATAGGTGATACCATTGGCTAGCCAGGTATCGGGTGCGGCACCAGGGTATGGCGGTATGGTTTGCGGCGGGGTTACATGGTCATAAATGCCACCATTCTCGTCAAAGTTCACCACCAGCAAGGTATTGGCCCAATACGGGCTGTTTCTGAGCGTATTGTAAACCCCGGCCAATAGGTTTTCACCGCCTTCAACAGGCGTTTGCGGATGCATGCTGGTATCGGCACTAATACCAAGATCGTTCCAGCACATAATAAAGCTGTAAAATGGCAAATTATTGCTTGCTACATCTGTACAAAACTGGGTCAGCGGAACGCCAGTACAATTGGTTTGCAGAGGATCCTGTCCTGTCCACATCTCATTAGCCACATTCATATTCAAAAAATCGGTATCCAGATTTGCTCCGGGCCAGTACATTTTCCAGGTAGCGCCCGTGGCTGCCAGTGCCTCAAAAATAGTGGGCTTGTAAACCATTGACGGATCAGACGGTATCGGATAGCTTTCATTGGCGGCATCGTTGTCGTCAATCCCCAGCGAGCCTGTGGTAGCGCAATGCATAAAAGCGCGGTTGGGCGCGGTATGGCCGGGCATATCGCAAAACCAGTTGTCGCATACTACAAACTCGCTGGCCAGCGTGTGAAAAACCTTCATCGAATTCCATTGAAAATAGGACATAACAGCATATTGTTTATTGTTAATATACCCGGTTTGATACTCGTTGGAGACCACAAAACCGCTATTTGCGGGCGGATAGGTTGTAGTGGGATTAGTTAGCGGATTGCCTTCATTAACGCCCGTTGTACCAGGGCCATAAAGGTCGGTAAGCATCGCTGTAAAATCATGATTAAAATTCCCGGGGGAATTAACAGGAGGAATGTATGCTAATTCTGATGCTCCGGGAGTAATGGGAAACGGGATTTGTGCACCGTTTGCAGGCTGCAGCGGATTAATTGAATTGTAAATATCTGGTTTGAGTACCCCGTTTGCATCAAAGAGTCCGTTAACATCAGGCATATCGCCGAGGATGTGATCAAACGACCGGTTTTCAAACATCATTACCACCACATGGTTGATTGGATTTTGGGGATTATTTTCCATCTGATTAAAGCTAAAGGGTTAGGTATAATAAGAAACTAATTTACAGTTTATTGGGAGCTGTTACAATGCTGAAATAAATTTTTGCTGTTTGCTGAGAAGTTTCTTTTCCCCTCTTTCCACCGAAGGTGAAGAGAGGGCGACGAGCGAAGCAATGTCGGGGTGAGTAAAAATGCCAATTCATTTACGTTAATGCCACCCGCAGATCTACTCACCCGATTTTCGCTGCGCGGAAAGAGGGTTTTAAAAAATCATTAGTAAGTTTTCTCCGTTCGTCCGGATATGACGCAATTGTAAACGGACGGACAAAACGTTCTGCTCTTAACAATTCAAACAAGTTATACCTATCACACCATTAGCCTAAACCGGCATGCAAAACCACTGTTGGGGAAATATAAATTAAAACTTAAAGACCTGCGAACGGCTAACCTTAGTGGTGCCTTTTAATCAACGTATCATCAAACCCAAATTGACACTGTAACCGCGATAATTTAATATGGCAATCACAACACAGATTTTATGGCTCTTTTTACTGGCTATCCCTATAGCCTGCATTGCATGGACGGTAACGCACGAAGAAGTGTTTCGCGAACCCAGAGCGTACTGCGTTAAAAGCTGTAAGGAAGGAAAAACACTGGCCGAAAGGAAGTTTTTTTACCTGTTTACCTGCGAGTATTGTTTTAGCCACTACGTAACCATCATATTTCTGTTATTAACAGGCTATAAATTATTAATGAGCAACTGGACAGGCTACCTCATAGCCGGATTTGCGTGTATGTTGCCAACGCTTATATGAGTTTGTTTGGGCTTATAAGGCAGGATATTGTAAAAGAAAAGGCCGAAATAAAAACACTGGAGGCAAATAACGAAAAACACAAAGCACTGCTTGTTTAGTTTTTTTCTGCATTTTATTAATAGGTTAAAACTGACACAAACAATTAAAAAAATAAATCATGTTAAGAGAATTAACCGACATCCAAATAGAAGCCTTATTAAAAAAACAATTGATTGGGCGAATTGGATGCCATTCAAAAGGCGTTACCTACATAGTTCCGGTGAATTATGTGTACGACGGCACCAACATTTATTGTCATTCTGCTAAAGGCATGAAGATTGACATGATGCGCGAAAACCCGGCGGTGTGCTTTGAAGTGGATAACATCAAAGACATTACCGACTGGCAAAGTGTAATAGCCTGGGGAAAGTTTGAAGAAATTACAGAAATGGCCGGGCAACAAAGCATCTTGCAAAAGCTAACAGACAGAATCAGCCCCAATATTATTGATGATTCGGTTACTCCGGAGCACGGTTTTGTTGATGCGGAGAGCGATGTAGGCACAACCGTTGAATTGATTATTTACAAAATCATTATTGACAAAAAAACGGGGCGGCTTGAAGCCAGATAGCTGCAATACATTCCAAACATAATATGGTTGTGTAAAATATATACTGGCCGCTCGTCTGGAGATGAAGTTATCTCCCAACTGACTGACAAAAGTTAAGGTCAGCGTGTTTCAGTTGGACGTAACCCGGCCGGTTCTTAACCCTGCTATGAGCAGCCAAAAGCCTGCTACTATTTCAAAGATTCCGACCGGAGCGTAACAACCGGGCTGGAGACGATCAGCATTGGCGAATATGATAATTGCAAGCGTGCTCACAACCGCTATGAACGAGGCAAGCAATCCCCACCACGCCAACCATTGCGGAATATAACGGGACCTTAGGAGCAGATAGCAGAATAGTGTTGAGCCCAGCGAATAATAAATGAGGTCGATGTTGAACTCGTTGCCCTGCATATCAATGTATAGCCAGGCAATTGCCTGTAGTTGCCCGTTTGAAAAGGCTCCCGGCAGTGCGGATGGATGCAGCACGTTGAGCACTGTCATTCCGTTCAGCGTCATATGGCCAAGAATCACTGCCTCTCCAAGCCGTCAAAAAGCCGCCAGCAGTGCCAGAGAAGAATTCACAGGTTTGAGCATGGTGTAAAACGCTACCGCCAGAATGGCATTGCAGGCGCCACCCAGCAAGTCGCTTGCTATCTCAATCCGAAACAGTTGCTCGGCGGCAATGATGTTGTGGGCGGTTTGCGCCACATTCCCTGGCACCAGAATTCCGGAGCGCACATAGAACTCGGCGAAGGCCGCCAATGCCCCCAGAAAGAGGTACATGAATCCTGCGGCTCTTGCCGCCCTTTGTTGCTCCCGGGTAATGATAGTTTGCATAGTCATTCTGATCAGGCTGTTGTGTTTTTATTTATCTTGATTTTTGCTGCCTCTTAAGCTTATCCAGATGCGGCTTGCTTATTTCGCTTATTAGTTCATCTTTAGTTTTGTTTCTATCAATATTTTTAAGTGCGCCACCTAAAATAAAAAAGGTGTAAAAAAAGGCCCCTAATGCTATCAGGAATATAAGCAGAATCCAGCCGGAGTTCCTGTCTATAACATCCCCATTATCACTAGCGTGTACCGCAATAAGTGATAGAAAGGATAGCATCAATAGCAAAACTGCAAATATCCTGAGGCTGTAAATAACTATTTTCTGTTGCATAAGGCTGTCAGTTCAGTTAAAGATAATAAAATTTATTTTAAACCGATAGCTATTGATACCCTTGTTGACGACAACGTCAACAAGGTTTGGGGAATTGAACATGGTTTTGTTTTCTTAAAGAATTTATATAAATTCAACTACTTAACTTCTAAACCCTGAATCAATGAAAAAACTAAACCTACTTCTATTTGTAGCCTTTTCAATTATTTTTGTTTTCAATGCTTGTAAAAAAGAACTTATAAGCTCAGTAATTAATTCACCTGTTAAAACGCCTTTAGATACTGTTGAAGGGGCGTATGTATTAACCCCGGAAGGATTAGCGCTGAAATCGCACGTGCACTTAATAGAGCCTGGCTATCACTTGAATGTAAGGAATGGACACGTTTTTAAAATTAAAGACAAAACAGGCGAAACAATGGCTGACTTTGGCGAGTTTAAACGAAGAAATGCTACTTCAGCAGTTTTGCGAAATACAACGCCAACCGATAATAAGATCGTTACCCAGCAATTGCCGATACCAAAGGGAATAACTGGAGCTTGGCAAGCTTATGCTTCTACCGTAACATCAGGTAATGTTATTTCCAGTTTAAATACTACGTGGGTAGTTCCTCAGTCTCCTGTGGCTGTTAATGACAATCAAACTGTGTTTATATGGGACGGCGTGCAGGATGATGCCGGGGATGATGTTATTCAGCCAGTGTTACAATGGGGCCCATCAGCAGCCGGGGGGGGGTAACTATTGGGCAATAAGTAACTGGATTGTATGGGGGGATGCACCAGATTATGCATATATCGCCCCTGTGGCGGTTAGTACAGGCACTTCAATAACAGGCAACATAACTATCAGGGAGTATCTGCAGGTGGCTCTTATACATATACCAGCTCTTTTACAGGAAGTAATGGTGCTGTTTTGGGAAACTCGTTGACCGTCGCAATGGGGGATGCCGATGGCGGCTCTCCAATTCCATCTGTTTCGCCCCAATCAATTGCTTTAGAAGTATTGGAGGCTTATCATACCGTAAATGGTGTACAGGTTTCCGGCGATTTGTTGTATTCGAGTGATTACCCCAACCAAAGCTATGTTGCCATGTCAAATATCGGAGTTGGCTTTTTATCCGGCTCAATGGGATCCTGGTCAACCGGAACATCATCCGATATTTTGTACGGTGAACATGTCGTTGTTCCAAACAGCGGAGAAGTAGATCTTTGGTTTAAAACATTACCACCTTCTTTTACTTACACAACTCCTGATAGTTACCAGACCGGCCAGGCAATGTCACTTGCGCCTGTTAATACAGGCAGCGCAGCTACCGCCTGTTCTATTTCACCGCAATTGCCAACTGGGTTAACTTTTAATACGACCAATGGTGTAATTTCAGGAACACCAACTGTTGTTTCCGGGGCCACCAATTATACTGTTAATGCTTCAAATGCCTGGGGTAGTAGTCCTCCGTTCACTATAAATATTAGTACTTATGCGCCGAGTAGTTACCCAATTACCTTTGAGATTGAAAGTTCAAAAGCTGCTGCAACCAACTTTACCCTTACAGTTTTAAATGGCAGTGCCGACACTTGGGTTAGTGGGCCGGAAACAGTAACAGGCTTAAATCCTATAACCAATTTGACTGGCTATGGTATTTCAGCAACTTCAACCGTTGTAATGCAGGTTACTTCAGGACTTATGCCAACAAACGCTCTTTTAAGCGGAGCAGGTGCGGCAATTACTGGCACTATAAGTGGAAACACGGTAACATTCAGCAACGTTAATCTTTCTGCCGCCAAATCGATAGTTATATTTTTAGATCCTAACCTAAAATAATAAGTGCATTCCGATTTCCTTAAGAGAGGATTTGTCATCTTTCAATAAATAGCCCCAGAGATAATCATTTCTGGGGCTATTTATTGAGGCTTGTAATTGCTTGTTATAAGTCAATTACGGTATCAGCGCAACATGACTGCATTGCATCAATCAAAATCAAGATTTTTTAAACCCTTTCGCGCTTAAAGTGTATTATAATTAGTTATTAAATTAAATACACCGATGAAAAATCTAAAGAAAATTTTGTTTTTGTTTGTCGTTGTGTCGGCTTTTACAATAGCTAAGAGCCATGCACAAGTTGTAGTAACCGTTAGGCCCGAACGCCCGAGGGAATATGCGGTGGCAAGGCCAGTAGCGCCTTCGCCCCATCATGTTTGGGTAGCGGAAGAGTGGACACCCGAAGGTGGCAGATATGTTTACCGCGCAGGCTATTGGGCAGTTCCGCCACATGGTCATGCAGCATGGATAGCCGGTCACTGGCGCGAGCACAGAGGCGGCTATGTGTGGGTTCCGGGTCACTGGGATTGATACCAAACAAACAATAACAACGGGTTTTAAACCCGTTGTTATTGTTTGTTTTTAAAAGATCTGTAATGTTTAAAGATTGTTTTGCCCAGCTTATTTCCCGATCGTATTTTTGAGAAAAATGACCACTATTATGCACTTAGAACCCGATAATAAAATAGTGAAACTCTGCGCCAGGGGAATGGAACTGGAAGGCGAAGGCAAAAATGAAGAAGCTGCAAAAGTGTTTTTGGAGGCCTGGGAACAGGCAGGCGACGGCAAGGAAAAATTTACTGCTGCCCATTATGTGGCCCGGCATCAAAAAAGTGTTGCCGATAAACTAACCTGGGATGAAACAGCACTAAACCTGGCATCAAAAATTGAAGACGATAGTGTAAAAGGAGCTTATCCTTCGCTTTACCTCAACATTGCCAAAGGCTATGAAGATTTGAAAGAATTTGAAAAGGCTATAGAAAACTATAAAACCGCGCTTAATTATGCTCATTTCCTGCATGAAGATGGTTATGGTGCAATGATTAAAGGGGGTATAGCGAACGGCCTTGATCGAATTAAGACGCATTTAAAAAATTGACGGATTAACGATTTTCAAAAAGCGGTTGTAATACAATCTACTGGCATATTAGTCCGAGGTCTAAAACGTTCGGACAGCAATGTGTTATTCAATTTTAACAAAGTTTATTCCCCGTGCATTGCCCATTGATACTTTGCACAATTTCACTTCGTTTTTATTATTGGTTTCAAAAAGCATATTTGCGCCTACAGGGCTCATTTCTCCGTCAACGTTAAGGAAAAGGTTAAAGGCTTGCCTGTAGGTAGGTATTAAAGCGGCATCTCTAATATAATCCTTTTCGAACATTAATTTACCGTCTTTAAACCGCAGGGTAAAACTACTTTCGGTTTCTTTTGAATAATAGGTGCCGGCAAAAAGCTGCAAATAAGCTGCGGTTGGTTCAACAGCAATTTCCTTTTTCAATGCTATTTTCCTTTTATCGCCTGTGATCACCTGCATCCGGCCGTCATCGCCGAATGTTACTGTATTTCCATGAAAGGTAAAATCGTGTTCACTAACAGCAACCAAAGGGTTATTTCTAAACAAAAGCGTATCGTGCCTCAGCGTAATTTCAACACCTTCGTTAACCTTGTCAATGCTGTACCATCCTGTGTATTTCTTTAGCTTTTCAGCAGGTAAAGCAATTTCCGTTTGCGCATTGTTTGCCGGTGTAGCAGCCGTCGGTTTTATAAAGAGTTTTTCAATACCTTTTACTCCACCAAACAGATCATCACCAAACTCCGTTGTATTGCTCAGATAAGCAATGGAAAAATTTTGCGCCCGAAAGTTCTTTACAATACCAACATACCCTGCGGTTTGCCCATCATGAAATATGAGCCCTTTTTGCTGATCAACAACTAATCCCGCCGCATAATTATTGGCCGATCCATCGGCAAGTTTTTCCGTTGTCAACTGTGGGTTCAGCAAACCAGGATTCCCCAGTTTATTGTTTAAATAAAACGCTGCCCATTTCAGCAGATCTTCGGCCGTGGTTAGCAAGCCACCCGGACCATAAACACTTTCGTTGGGCATATTGATCTGGTAGTGCCCATCTCTCATTGAATAAGCTATCCCCCTGTTCGGCACCACCTTTTTGTAACTATCGCGCCAGCTGGTATGGGTCATACCCGCCGGGCCAAAAATATATTTTTGTGTAAAATCAGGCAGACTCACACCGCTTACTTTTTCAACTATCAATGCCAATAACAGATAATTCGAATTGCTGTAAATAAATTCGGCTCCGGGCACGTTGTTTAACTTTTGTTGCCGGCTTAGCATAGCTAAAACGTCTTCGTTGGTATAAGCCTTCGTGGTACGGGGCCAGCCTGTTATTGCCTCCAGGTTGCTCCACTCGCGGATACCGCTGGTATGGTGCAAAAGATAATTGAGCTTAATCACCTTACCATAATCCGGGAACTCAGGAAAATACTTGCGCAGGTCATCGTCCAGCGAAAGTTTCCCCTGCTGGGCCAATAGCAGGATAGCGGCTGCGGTAAACTGCTTGGAGATAGATCCGGCTTCTGTTACCGTTTCTGTTGTATAGGGCACATTGTTTTCGATATTTGCCAGGCCCCATGCTTTTGAAAAAATAATTTTCCCATTTCTGCTAATGGCCACCTGGCATCCCGGATGACCGGGTTGATAACGGTCAAATAAATGGTTGATCAGCTGAACAGTATCTTGCCAGCTTTGTGCCTGGGCCGACTGCTGTAAGCAAATAAAAAGGACAAAAATCCGCAAACATTTCATAAGTTAAAGATGCAAATTATATGCTTTGATTTATTTGCGTTGTGAACAGTAAGTCCCCCGAAATATCAAATTATCGCGAACGGATCTTATAACCAGGATAATACAAATTCAATTCGGATTGCAAGGCCGAAGCAACATCGTCAACCAACCATTTCTTTGCAAATAAAGCGCTTTCCACATGGTGGAACACTAATAATTTGTTTCCGTGAAATACCTCAATAAATCCCGCACCGCCATGTAATTTATCGGCAGGAATATCCGCCCAAAGGTTTTCAGCAATAGTTTTAGGATTAATTGCTGTAATATCGGCAATAACTCCGCCATCTGATAATACAATAAATGGAATTCTTTTGTCAGGCGTATTGATCTTTATAAATGGATTAGCATCGGCTTCTTCAAGGTGCGCCAGTACTTTTTCATCTAAAAAATTAATAGGAGCTTCATTTTCTGATGATTGATTTTCCGTTGATTTCTGTTCCATTTTCTGATTTATTATAATAAGTTTTTAGTGCAGACTAAAATGCTCAGCCATTGGGCCAGCCATAAGGATCACAAATAATGAAAGCGCACTTAGGATAAGAATCATAACCAACAGGAAAACACCAAATGTTGCCGAGTCGGTTTGCAATGTTCCTAAAGATGCAGGGATAAATTTTTTCTGTTTCATTAACCCTATGATCATAAAAGCTCCTGCAATGGGAACAAAACGACCTGAAAGCATAGCTATTGATGTGGTAAGGTTCCAGAATAATGTATTGTTACCCAAACCGGCAAAATTAGATCCGTTACCGGCAGCTGATGATACAAACTCATACAACATAGTAGTAAACCCGTGCGGCCCTTTATTGCTAAGCCACCCTAAAGTATTGCCCCCACCTGTTTTATTTACATAAACAAAGCAAGCTATAGCGGCAAGTACCACGGGGACAAGTATCTGGAGCACGCTGACACTCACAGCAACCTGCATTTCTTTGGTGCCAATCTTTTTCCCAAACAACTCGGGCGAGCGGCCTATCATCAGGGTGCCGATAAAAACTGCTATGATCAGATACATAAACATATTGATCCAGCCTGTGCCTAAGCCACCAAAAAAGGCATCAATCTGCATGCCTATGAGCATAGCTGTTGATGACAAAGGCATATAACTATCATGTACCGACGCCACTGTACCGGCCGGTATCGCTACGTTTTCGGCACAATAAAAAGCAGAATAATCGACACCGAAACGCACCTCTTTACCTTCCATATTTCCGGCCGACTGGTTAATTCCCATAGCGGTTATCCGTGGATTGCCTTTGGCTTCTTCTTTTACAATGGGTATGATAAGTAATAATAAACCTGCCGTCATCACCCCAAAAAGCATCCAGGCAAATTTTTTCCGGTTAAGATAATAGCCAATGAAAAATATAAACGCCATTGGCAATAACAATACGATGATAAAATGTATAACGAAGGTGGCGAAACTGGGGTTTTCAAAAGGGTGCGCGTCATTGGCACCAAAAAAACCGCCACCATTGGAGCCAAGTTCCTTTATGGGTATCATTGAGGCAACCGGCCCTTTGGCTACAGTAACTGTATCGCCCTGGAGGGTAATTATTTTATGGGCCCCTTTGAAAGTCATGGGCATGCCGCCGGCCATAAATATAACAGCTACAATAACGGATAAGGGTAATAATACCCGGGTACATGATCGCAAAAAGTCACTGAAAAAATTACCGACTCCTGTTCCGGGGTCGGCAGTTAAACCTCTTACAATGGCAACACCTGCAGCAAGGCTGGTAGCAGCGCTTACAAATTGCAAAAATGTAAATACCGCTACTTGTGAAAGATAGCTGGCACCGCTCTCGCCCGAATAATGCTGGAGATTGGTACTGGTTAAAAAACTGACGACTGAATTTAAAGCCAGTGACCATTCCATGCCCGGTATATGGGCCGGGTTAAGAAATAGTTTTCCTTGCAGCATCAAAACTGTAAATGCGGGTAATATCCAAATGAGCTGTATCGTCAATAATGCAAGCAGGTATTGCTTCCAGTTCATGGATTTTTCGGGGTCGATGCTGCAAAATTTGAAGATCAGTTTTTCAACGGGTTTTAAAAAATCAAGAAAGCTTTTATCATTATTATAAACGCACTTCATATAAGCGCCAAGCGGTACAGCCAGTACCAGCGTTACCAGGAAGATTAAAACAAAGCCACAACTATCAGCAAGCATTACGATTATATTTATTGTTTATGTCTTTCAAGCCCACCTTGTCGAATACAACATTATCCGGTATCAGATCAAAAGGAGTAGGCGCGTTTGAATGACTATCTGATTTATATGTAAATATTGGTAAGTTAACTACTTTATAAAAATGCCCCAGGACATTTAATAAATGAATATTTTAAAATAAGAAAAAGGGGACTGTGATGTCCCCTCTTCAAACGAGCTTCGTTATTTAACACTTTCGGTATACAATTCCTTTATCTTATATTGATTAAGAGAATCATCGTATTCAGTTAAATCATTATCATTTTCAAATTCGGCCTGCACCCTGTTTTTAAATTTATAATTCATGGCGAAGGCTTTATCAATATTCTCCTGTGTTAGCAAAAGGATACCTTTATCTGCTTTAGTGCTGAAATATATTGTGGTAACCGGTTTGGCTCCCTTAGCCTGCTGCGTTAATTTATCATGGCTATAAAGGTAAAACCCTGCTGTATCAAATATAAGATATGATTTATTATCCTGAAACCGATAGTCATGGTTGTTTTCGCGGTAACCAAACAATTCTTTTTTAGCGATCATTTGTTTGGCACCATTACTTATAACAGTGACTGTATTTCCTTCCAGAAAATCATGAATTGCTATTTTATCACCTTTAACTACACTGCTGTAGCTCAGTTTATGATTTAAATAATCGTTGTAAGTTAAATACAATCCGTTTGATTGTTTTTGGGCATTTGATTTAATTGTAAATCCAAACACCAGGATGATAACTGTGATCATCGGCAATATAAATTTTTTCATTGTTTTAATTTTTAATTGATGTTATCCGTTAGGCAGCTAAAATGTTGACCTGCCGTAACATCAATGTACTTATGCCAAAAGGATGCCTGATATATTTTAACCATGAAATAACCCTCTGGGGATATTTAAACGCACTTTTAGGGATTTTTAACCGATAGGCGCACTATCGTTTTGATAAATTTTTATCAATATAATAGGCTCATTTAAAATGGTGGCAATTTTTATTGCGGGCTTAATGGAAGTAGATTATAATGAACATTCCGCAGCAGTGGACATTCTTCTGGTATATGAGTTTCAATTATTGTATATACAGGAAGCGTAGACGCGCCAAATTCAATCCGGCTAAGCTGAGGGGTGCTTAGCCGGACGGGGGGATCTTTTGATCACTGCTCTATTCAAAGCTGTATTCGCTGATTTATTATTCCAAAAAATTTGTTTTAAGGGTATCCCATACCTCAGCGCCATCGCCAAGCAGGGCCTGTCTTATCATATAAATTCCAAATCCTTTTGCCTCTTCAAAATTAATTTTAGGCGGCATGGCTAATTCAGTAGGGTTGGTTAATACATCTATCAAAACCGGGCCGTTATATGCCAGCGCCTTTTCTATCGCCGCGGGTACATCGTCCGAATTTTCTACACGTATGCCCATAATGCCAATTGCCTCGGCCATTTTTGCAAAATTTGGGTTCTTTAAATCGGTGCCAAATGGTGGCATTCCTATAACTTTCATTTCCATAGCTACAAAACCAAGAGAACCATTATTGTATATGATCAATTTAACAGGCAAATTATATTGATAAATGGTGAGTATATCGCCCATCATCATGGCAAAACCGCCATCGCCTGATAGTGAAATAACCTGCCGCCCGGGAAACGTTAGTTGCGCACCAATAGCCTGCGGCATGGCGCTTGCCATGGATCCGTGATTGAATGAGCCGATCAATCTTCTACCCGCTTTCATATCCAGGTATCTTGCGGCCCAAACTGTGGGCGTACCTACATCTGCTGTAAATATGGCATCGGGCTCGGCCATGTCGCTCACCATCTTTGTAAGGTATTCCGGGTGAATCAGTTTGCCGGTTTCACCTTTGGCATGGCTGTCTAAGTTTTTCCTGTTTTGTTGATATCGTTCCTGGCACTGTTTTAAAAAGCTGGTATCGGTTTTTTGATCTAATAACGGAAGCAATACGTTAATGGTCTCCTTCACATCGCCAACAAGCCCCAAATCCAGTTTACATCGTCTTCCCAAACGTTCGGGCCGGATATCTATCTGCACAATTTTTGAGCCCGTTGGATACCATTCCTTGTACGGAAAATCGGTACCAAGCATCAGCAGCAGATCGCTTTGCTGTACGGCATGGTTTCCCGAAGCCATCCCAATAAGCCCCGTCATACCAACATCATAGGGATTATCATATTGCACATGTTCTTTCCCCCGTAGTGCGTGGACCGTTGGTGATGCAATTTTCCCGGCAAGCGCTATTACCGCATCGTGCGCACCCGAACAGCCAGCCCCGCAGAGCAGGGTTACCTTTTTTGACTGATTGATGAGCCCGGCCAGTTGCTGCAGGTCCGCATCGGATGGGCGGATGCTGGGGCGGTTTAAGAACAAAGGATGTTCCAACTCATCATCCGGTATGTTTTGCAACGCCACATCGCCCGATAAACTAATAACAGCCACTCCATTTAAACCGATAGCGTTTTGAATAGCAATTTGCAGCACGCGGGGCATTTGCCGCGGGGAGGCAATTGTTTCGCAATAATAACTGCACTCCCTGAACAATGCCTCGGGGCGGGTTTCCTGGAAATAACTACTACCCACCTGCTCGCTGGGTATCTGCGCAGCAATGGCAAGCACGGGCGCATTACTGCGATGAGCATCATATAAACCGTTAATGAGGTGCATATTTCCCGGACCGCAGCTGCCCGCACACACAGCCAGTTTTCCTGTTAGCTGCGCCTCCGCGCCGGCCGCAAATGCAGCAGCTTCCTCATGACGGTAATGGATCCATTTTATTTTTGTGGATTTACGCAGTTCATCCGTAATTCCGTTGAGCGAATCGCCCACTACGCCGTGGATATGCTTTACCCCGGCATGTTCCAGTATTTCTACCAGTTTTGCTGCTAATGTTTTAGACATGATAATTCAAAAGTTAATGCTTAGATAAAATTAAAGAAAACAAACTGTTACTCCTGCCTGATTTTAAGTTATGGAACTTCTTTTTTTCCAACTCTTAGCATTCAGATGACATTGATTAGTGGCGATCCCTGAAATGTATAAGTGATCAGTTGAAACATATAAATGGGGTAGTGTGCTTAGTCACACCTTTGCTTTATAAATTAAAAACAAAAAGCAATGAAAAATACAGTATTGATCACCGGTGCTTCGTCAGGATTTGGAAAAGCAGCCGCTAAATTATTTCATACAAATGGCTGGAACGTAATTGCCACCATGCGTTCGCCCGAAAAAGAAACAGATTTATCCACACTTAGCAATGTTTTTGTTACTAAACTGGATGTAACCGATAAGCTGAGCATACAAAAAGCCGTGGCAGCCGGTATTGAAAAATTTGGCAAAATTGATGTATTGGTAAACAATGCCGGCTATGGCGCATTGGGTGCATTAGAAGCCGCTACCGAAGAACAGGTTAAACAACAATTCGATGTAAATTTCTTTGGGCTGATAGCAGTAACCAAAGCGGTATTACCCGGCATGCGGAAACAAAAATCAGGCATTATCATTAACGTTTCGTCGGTGGGCGGCAGGATTACCTTCCCATTTTCATCCCTTTACCATGCCACAAAATTTGCGGTTGAAGGTTTGACAGAATCTATGCAATACGAGTTAAATCCGCTTGGCATCAGTTTAAAAATAGTTGAACCGGGCGGCTACAAAACCGAGTTTGCCGGACGTTCAATGACCCTTTTGAAAGCTGACGGATTGGATGACTACAACCAGGCGTTTGATAAATTTGTTACTATGATAGATCACTGGCCAATGTCCGAAAATCTGGGCGAAGTGGCCGATGTTATTTATGAAGCAGCAACCGACGGTACCGAAAAATTACGCTATCCGGTAGGTCACGATGCGGTGCATTTGATACAAACCAGGCAGCAAATGGACGACGTTGATTTTAAAAAAATGATGAGTGCCCAAACGGGCATTTAACAAAACCTATGGCTGCCCCAGGTTCGGGCAGCCATATTTTATTTAACTTTATAACAAAGTAAAATCATGCCGGATAAATATATCGATCTTCAATCTATCAGCGATTTGCACAAGCTGGTAAAATACATGCCACCAAAGCATCCTTTAATAAGTGTGATAGATCATGCAGATTTTTATAGAGTACGCCCCAAAACAGACGCTTTTTATCGTTTTGGCTTTTATACCATCTCCTGCAAAAAATTTGAGGGCCTGTTAAAATATGGCAAGGGATATTATGATTTTAGTGAAGGCTCCCTTTTATTCACGGCACCCGGGCAAGTTTTAGCGCCGGGCCCTGATGTTACGGTTGATGAAGGCTGGGCGCTATTTATTCATCCCGACCTGATCCATGGCACCGATTTAGGTA
>Ga0206833_1146_pt1 | contig 17942 bp, 10 predicted proteins | sample Alteio_BWOrgCont_32_FD_152891 | JGI IMG/M metagenome (GOLD analysis project Ga0206833, IMG submission 152891) | Enriched cells from forest soil in Barre Woods Harvard Forest LTER site, Petersham, Massachusetts, United States -... | ecosystem: Environmental > Terrestrial > Soil > Temperate forest >... | reverse complement strand
CTCGATCTGTTTTCAGTATTCTTTGGTGGTGCTGTAGCTTTACTACCTGTTTTTGCAATCAGTATTTTAAAAGTTGGTACTAAGGGTTTAGGAGTAATGCGCGCAATCTCATCAATAGGAGCCGCGATAACAATGCTGGCCATGGCTCGATTTTCACCAATGGGTAAGCCATGGCGTAATTTATTAATTGCGGTAACCGGCTTTGGTTTGTCAATCATTTGCTTCGCCTTGTCGCGCAGCTTCTACCTGTCATTATTATTTTTATTTACTGAGGGTGCTTTTGATAGTGTCAGTGTAATTATACGCGGCACCATTATGCAGCTATTAACGCCCGATCATATGCGCGGCCGTGTATCTGCTGTTAACTCTATGTTTATTGGCTCGTCAAATGAAATTGGCGCATTTGAGTCGGGCACTGCTGCCAAATTATTGGGTACCGTTCCTTCCGTTATATTTGGCGGAACCATGACGCTGGTTATTGTAAGCATCACTTTCCTTAAAACAAAAAAACTAATTCCGTTATCCCTCAATCAGATTCAAACCCCTAAAGAGGTTATCCCGCAACAATAATTATAATATTTCTTCATTCTACACACTTCGGCAAAACACCATGTTCGTGCACTGCATTGCCGTGCAATTTATTGTGATATAACTTTTATTAAAAAAATAACGTAAAACATCGTCAATAATCTTATAACATCCAAAATATATTCATTTATATAACTCATTTTTAACCTGTTATATAATTATACCGTTACAAAATATTTAATGATAAATCCTAAATTTAAATTATTTAATATCATCCCCTGGGTATTATGCGGCATTTTGCTAATGCTAAATGGCGCAGTATTGGCACAAAATAAAATGGTTAATTTTTCATCACTAACCATTGATAACGGCCTATCTCAGAGTGATGTAAAGTGTGTGCTTAAAGACCGCATTGGCTTTATGTGGTTTGCTACAGACGATGGTTTAAATAAGTATGACGGCTATAACTTCACTATCTACAGACATATTGCAGGCGACAGCCATTCCTTACCCTCAAATAATATCACTGTAGCTTTTGAAGACAAAACCGGCAATTTATGGGTTGGAAGTAATGGCGGCTTAAGTTTATATAATAGGGATAAAGACAACTTTACAACCATCAGCGCCAGCAAAAAAAATGACAATACCTTATCAAGTAATGATGTTAATACAATTTTTCAGGATAAGGAAAACAACATATGGATCGGCACCTATTCGGGCCTTGACCTTTTAAATGTTAAAACAAAAACTATTACGAGATTTTTTTATACCCAAAACCGGGATGATTTGCCCGAACATCATATTTTCTCAATAGCGGGGGATAACGACGGCAATTTATGGTTAGGTACGGGTAAAGGATTGGTAGAGTTTAATTACAAAACCGGAGATTCCAAAAACTTCGACAATAATGATTTTGCCGGTTTAAGCGATAATCCTATCAATATGCTTTTAACAAGCGCAGATAATCTTTATATCGGCTCAGCAGGAAATGGCCTATATCGTTTAAATTTAACGGACCACTCTTTTGCAAATTTCAAGCATCAGCAAAAAGACACGTGGTCAATTACCAATAATAATGTATTTGCCCTGGCGCCGTATGGTAACCATAAAATATGGATTGGTACTGAAGATGGCCTTGATTTATTTGACGAAAACGACGCCAAGTTTACCCACTATATTAATGACGATAAATTAAATATTGATCAAAATAATTCGATAGGTTCAATTTTTAGCAGCAATGGCATTTTATGGTTGGGTACTTATGCCTTCGGTATAAAATACTATGATTCCAATTTATCAACGTTTGAGCATTATTATAAATACTCAAATGATAACAAAAGCTTAAGCAATAACATTGTTACTTCATTTGCGCAGACAGATAATGGTTTTTGGATAGGAACAGATGGTGGCGGCTTAAATTTCTTAAATCCCAGCACCAAATTATTTACTCATTATCATCCCGACCCCAAAAACAAAAACACTATCAGCGGTAATCATATTTTAAAACTATTGCAGGATAATAATAAAAATTTATGGATAGGCTATTATGATGCCGGGTTAGACGTAATTAATACTAAAACACAAAAAATAACCCATTTTGCTACGGGGGATAAACCTAATCAAATAAGTGGTGATATCGTTTTCGCCCTTGACCAGGATAATAACGGGGATATCTGGACCGGTATGGATAATGAGGGGATAAACGTTATTCATCAATCACAAATTATTAAAAGGTACAAATACAATCCTGACGACACTGTTAGTTGTTTAACAAATAACGATATCCGAACTATTTATAAAGACAGGGAAGGAAATATATGGATCGGCACATTTGCAGGATTGAATTTATACAATCCCGAGAGTGATAATTTTACACATTTTAAAACCTACAACAGCGGTTTAACCAGCAACATAGTTATATCCATATTTGAAGACAGTAAAAAGAACATTTGGGTAGGAACTTTGGATGGCGGTTTGAACTTATACAATCGTCAAACAAAAACCTTTTCGGCTTATAAACTTCCAGGTGGCTTAAACTACTCTATTATTAATAGTATTATTGAAGATGCAGAAGGCTTCATTTGGATAAGCAGCAACCAGGGGCTTATCAGCTTTAAGCCAGATACCCGCGAATTACGGAGATTTACCGTTTTAAACAATTTGCAGGGATATGAGTTTTTTATGGGATCCGTTTTTAGGACCGATAATGACCAGTTGCTTTTTGGTGGCCACAACGGCTTTAATATCATTGATCCGCAACACCTCGCTATCAATGAAAATAACCACCCGGTAGTATTTACTGATTTTCAGTTATTCAATAAAAAGGTAATTGTCGGCGAAAATTCAGTTCTTAAAAAATCAATTGCCGAAACCACAGTTATTAAGTTGGATTACTCGCAATCGGTGTTTACAATCGGGTTCAGCACACTTAACTATACATTGCCCAGCGCCAACTCATACGCTTACAAACTCGAGGGTTTTGAAAAAGAGTGGAACTACGTAGGTTCGCAAAGAAAAGCTACCTATACCAATTTATATCCCGGCACATATATTTTTAAAGTAAAAGCTGCCAATTGCGATGGTGTATGGAATACTGCGCCATCTACCATAAAAATTATTATCGTTCCTCCTTATTGGATGACCTGGTGGTTTAGATTAGTTGTAATAGGCGGGATAATAATACTTGCTTATCTGTTTTTTCTTTATCGTATTTATGCGATAAGAAAACGGCAGAAAGTGCTTAAAAAACTGGTTAAAGATCAAACCGCCTCCGTTATAAAGCAATCAGAAGAACTGCAATCACAATCAGAAGAATTACAGACATTAAACGAGGAATTACAGGCGCAATCGGAGGAGCTGTTATCGCAATCGGATTACTTGCAGGAGCTAAACATTGAGTTAGAAGAGCAAAAAGAACACGAATTAGAGGCCCGTAAAGAGGCCGAAAAAGCAAATAGGGCAAAAAGTGTTTTCCTGGCAACCATGAGTCATGAAATAAGAACCCCGATGAACGGCGTATTGGGCATGACATCATTACTTTGCGAAACGCCATTAACGCCCGAACAACGCGAATATGCAGAAATTATTAAGATAAGCGGAGAAAACCTGCTGAACGTAATTAATGATATCCTTGATTTTTCGAAAATTGAATCGGGCCAAATGGAGCTTGATCGTCATCACTTTAGCATGCGCCAATGTGTTGAGGATGTACTGGATGTATTTTTGGAATCGGCAGCTAAAAAGCATCTTGACATTTTGTACAAAATTGACTCCCGGATTCCGGCGCAGCTTATTGGCGATAAACTACGTATCAGGCAAATTTTACTAAACCTGATAAGTAACGCTATAAAGTTTACCAGTAAGGGACAGGTACTTATTGAAGTTAGTTTGCTTGAAAGTAATGCCAATTATATTAATATTGGCTTTAAGATAATGGATACCGGTATAGGAATACCTGCTAACAAATTAAAACGGTTGTTTAAAGCATTTTCGCAGGTTGATGCATCTATTACGCGTAAACACGGTGGCACCGGGCTGGGACTGGTAATATGTGAACGTTTGATAGAACTGATGGGTGGCGAAATCTTAATAGAAAGTGACCAGGGAATTGGTACCACCGTTATTTTCAATATAAGAAGTGATACGGATAACACGGAAACCGATGGAGAAATTCTTTATCCAATAGCAGGTGCTGAGGACAAAAGGATATTACTTATAGATCAAAATTTAATTGCGCTGGATATTTTGCACGATCAGCTTAAGCAATGGAACTTAATGTCGATATGTGCGGTAACGGCTTATGAAGCACTTCAATACTTAACAGGTCCGGAAAAAATAGATCTCGTAATTACCGGCACCAATATACCGGGAACAGATACTCTTGAATTAACACGTGCCATTAAGAATATAGATGGTGATTTACCGGTAATACTTTTGTGCTCTGTTTTGGAGAAAATAAAAAACAAAGATATTGCTGATAAAATATTACTGAAGCCGGTAAAACAACAGCAACTATATAATATTTTACAAGCAGAGTTATTGCAAAACGACCTGATAGTAACTGAAAAAGTACAACCCACCATACTATCAGAGCAATTTGCCGAGAAATACCCGATGAGCATATTGATTGCCGAGGATAACCTGATCAATCAGAAACTTATCACGAAAGTTGTTTCCAAACTGGGGTATGCGCCACAAATTGTCAATAATGGAAGTCAGGCACTCGATATCATCAGTACCGCATTTTTTGATGTTATTTTGATGGATGTTCAGATGCCTGAGCTCGACGGGCTTGAAACTACAAGGGTTATACGCAAAAGCAATATCTACCAACCCTATATCATTGCCCTTACCGCAAGCGCAATGACTGAAGACAAAATTGATTGTCTGGAAGCGGGAATGAATGATTTTATATCAAAACCAATTAACATTAAAGATTTGGTTGCGGCGTTAGAAAAATCATTCACATTAAAAGAAGCAAATAGGGTTAGCAATTATAAATAATTGCTAACCCTATTTTACTGTTTCACTTTAGAGCTGTCCGTTTCAAACTCTTCATCAACACTCTCCCTTAAATCGTACAGCAACCATTGCTTTTTGGCTATCGATTGCGTTTTTGATTTAAGCAGGTTGATAAAGTCATTTACGCCAACCGGCTCATTTCCATTGGCATGAATCAACACAATGCTTCCGGGCTGTGATGCCTGCCCTTTGGCCAGCCACGCGTCCGTTCCTATGGGAATCAATCCAAAATCGGTTATTTTATAAACCAGTTGCTGGTCAGAAACCAGACCTGGAAAACGGAAAAACACCGAAGGCAGTAAGCCATTCTTAAGCATAGCTTTTTCGGTTTCCAGTACTTCATAATTAATATCGGTACCTGCCTCGAGTAAAAAGTTTTCTTTTAAGGGTAATTTGGCGCTTACACGATGATTGAAAGAATGATTTATCCAGGTAATATAAATTTCATGTTCTTTTTGCAATTGCTTTAACCACTGCAGGTCCTGCTGATGCTGCCTCATCCACACACCGGTAATGGACAATGCCACCGGGACAGGCGTTTCCACTTTTTGAAACTCTTTGTAAATATCAGTAAAAATGATCCTGTCTAAAGGGCGGTGCGATGGGCAAAGATCAGCCGTCAGGCTGATGCCGGTTTCCTTTGGCAGTCCGCTTTCAATACCGGCATCCTGTAGATTTTTTGATTGTTTTTCAGCTTTATCAATAGCTTTTATGTAGGGTGTTGTTCTGAAATAAGCCCTTGCAACCGCTAAGGTCATCGGCTTTACGTCATAAAAAACGGCCTCATCTATCTTAGTCTCCAACGTTTGCGGGTTAACCAGGAATAAAAAGTTTCTATCATTATTTTCAAACTGGCGGATAATCATCCAGTCCTGTGGAGCACGGTGGGCCCATCCGTAATATACTTTGTAGTTAGTTATGTTGAGGTAATTGGTTTGCGCGCGGCTTATTATTGCCGAACTAATTAATAAGATAAGTAAGAAAAGACGTTTCATTTTGATGCAGGATGTTCGATTTCGAAATTAGTATATTAAGTTTGCATTGAGGATTGTGTTTGAAAAATTTCATTAATAAGAAATTTATAAATCAAATCCGAAATCGAACATCCGAAATCCGAAATAACCATGACCCGTTTATCCGTCAACATCAATAAAATAGCAACCCTGCGTAACTCGCGCGGCGGTAATAATCCTGATCTGATACAAGTAGCCAAAGACTGTGAGCGTTTTGGTGCACAGGGAATCACCGTACATCCGCGGCCTGATGAAAGGCATATCCGTTATAATGATGTTTTTGAACTAAAAAAAACAGTTACTACCGAATTTAATATTGAAGGCAATTGCCAGGAACAAAAATTTATTGATTTGGTATTGGCCAACAAGCCCGAGCAGGTCACTTTGGTGCCCGATGTTTTGGGGCAGATAACATCAAACCATGGCTGGGATACCATTACTAATCAGCATTATTTGCGGGATATGATTGCTGTTTTTAAACAGGCGGGCATACGCGTTTCTATCTTTGTTGATCCTGTAGCTAAAATGGTGGAAGCCGCAGCAACTACCGGCACGGACCGCATAGAGCTTTACACCGAAGCATACGCACATCATTATAATGAAGGCCGCGAGTTGGCCATTGCTCCCTACATACACGCCGCGGAAGTTGCCCAAAAAAACGGATTGGGCATCAACGCCGGTCATGACCTCGACCTCCAAAACTTGAAATACTTTGCCGAAAACATCCCCGCGTTGGACGAAGTAAGCATTGGCCACGCCCTTATCAGCGATGCTTTGTATTATGGATTGGAAAATACTATACAAATGTATTTGAGGCAGTTAGCTACTACCTGATAATAGTTAAACTGCCAGTGAGCAGGTTGCAATTAATGCTCAGGTTTATTATAAAATAATAAACACCAACCGGAAGCTGTTTGCCATTATAGGTGCCGTCAAAAGGTTGCGAATAGCCTTTTGACTCGAATACTTTTTGCCCATAACGGTTAAAAACCTGCACCAATGCCGAGGGATAATTATCCATATCTTTTATTTGCCAGTAGTCGTTAACACCATCGCCGTTGGGTGTAAAAGCGTTAGCTATATCTACCGATGACAAACCCACACTTACTTTAACCTCGGCGCGTGCACTTTCGCAACTGCCTGTTACCTGGCTTATATAATAACTTGTGTTTTCTTTTACGGCTACCTTAAATACGCCATTAGTCTGTTCTGCAATAGGTGTTGCAGCCGTTGGTGAGTCGTATAAGCGATAGATATAAATTCTTGAAGGATTGTTAATCTGCAACAGGGCGTCACCTGGGCTACATATCTGCGCGTCGCTTACAGAAGGTGGTTGTATAATATTGTCCTGATCCTGTACGGTGTAAGTTGAACTCACAGACCCGCAGCCGGAATCATCATTTACTATTAATGTATAGCTTCCCTGCCCCACCCCGGATAAATCGGCCGACGATGATATCGTGTTACCATCAGCATTTTGCCATAAATAAGTATAGGGTTGCGTCCCTCCCGTGATCTGTATGTTGGCAATGCTACCTTTTTTTAAGGTACACTGATCATTTGTTATCGTTTCGGAAGCTGCCGCAATTGCAAGCTGTGGTATTTGTTGCAGATTATATGAAGCATATGATGTTTCGCAACCATTTTTATCGGTTAAATAAAGTTGATAAGTTCCGGCAGCTATGTTTGATAACTGAGCAGCCGTGCCCAGGGTTGTTCCTTGCACGTCAACCCATCGCTCGGCAGTAGTTAAATTATCAACCGATACGGTTATTGAACCGTTTGCTTTTTCAAAACAAGGAGACGTTGTTTGTACGCTATAGGTTGGGTATACCGTTGGCGGAGGGTTAGTAATATGATACACCTGGCTTGTTTTAATACATCCGTAGCTATTGGTAGCGGTAAGGGTATAATCTCCGGCGGCCACGTTTAGCAAATCGGGTGTGGTGGTTATCAATTTATTATTCCCGTAAGTCCAGTAATATTCGCTTGCACCGGTAACTTTTATTCCGGTTATGGAGCCTACGTCTTTTCCGCAGGCTGCCAGAGTTGTTTGCACGGCTGATTCGTCCATGGTGATACCGTTGGTTTCGGGAATTTGAATAGCAGTGGTATAAACCGGACCACATTGCGTATCATCGGTTACCTGTAGTGTGTATGTTCCGGCCGCCTGATTTAAAAGATCAATACCGGAGCCCACTTGCTGCTGTTGGCTATTTGTCCAAACATAAGTTAATGTGCCGGTACCTGTTGCGGTAATATTAGTGATTGAACCGGTGGATTGGCCGCAATTGGTAGATTGCACTACAGCGTTGCTTTGGTTAATATTGGGACCTAAAACGTTTTGAAGCAAAAATGGACCAAAAGTTTGTGTACATGTACCATCGGCACTTTTTATAACTAAATTGTAGCTCCCGGCTACCACATTTAGTAATTGAAGAGAACTCCCTACTACCTTTCCGCTTGCATCAGTCCAAACTGTAGTTGGCTGCCCATTGTCATTATTTATAAGATTTATACCAGAGATGGAGCCCAACGCGTTATTGCATGAAGGCTCTGTTTTTTTAATTGCTGTGGTGTCGATCTGAAATTTATTTTTTATTTCGAAATACGATGTTGAATCAGCACAGTCACCATTTTGCGCCAATAATTTATATTGACCAACCGGAACATTCAAAAGGTCCGGACTGGTACCTACAATATTTCTATTTATATCAAGCCATTTAATATTTGCAGCACTTTGCGGAACGGCGCCCGTTATTGAGCCGGTACCATTACCGCAAGCATCTACAATTTGAATATTGTCAGTATTTATAGCTGTCACGGTAAAATCAGATGTATTTGGGCCAAGGGTAGCCGACGCAATTACAGATTTGATCAAGATGCCATTGTATTGCCAATTGCCATTGGCATCAACAATAACAGAAGTAAAGTAAGTTTGTGGTGCACATGTACCGCAAACATCACTATAAAAAAGTTCAACGGTGGAATTTGGAGTTGCGGTTCCGCTTACGCTATTAGGAGATATGCTTAAAATTTTAACTACAGGCGGATTGAAAGGCCCCCCAGCATAGTAAAAATCTGTAACTCCATGCATTGGTTGAGCTGCTATCGTACAAAAAAAACTATTTTTGTTCACCGTACAATTAGTGTAAGGCCATATATTAACAGGATTGCAGTTGGTAATATAGTTAGCATCAGCGGGATTTGTGCTGCCGATCGCAACTTGTGCAACGTCCGAGTAAACGAATATTCCAACTGACCCCTCTTTAAAACTCTTTGTTAAAGTTTTATTTGTACCGATATAATTTCTGAGTATATAAACCGGCTTACCATTATTAATTACAAATATTGCATAGTTTTTCGGTGCTACAATTACGTTGTCTTCAATGTAACAAGTGTTCTTTCCATCCGGATCAGTTGTTCCTAAAAATATTCCTGATGAAGCTGCAATTTCATTTTGAACAAGGTAATCGACGCCTATTTTATTATTTTGAATCACTATTGTTGCTGCGGCCGCATTATAATAATAAATGGGGTTATGAGGATCTACATCAGTAGAATCAATATCGTTCTCCTGATTTATGGAGATGCCCTGTGCAAGTATGTTTCCTTCAGAAGGAGTTCCCCCAATATTTATCTGCCCCACAACAGAAGCCATTCCAATAGCACCAACCTGGTTTATTGATAAGGTTTCACCATCAGCATCAACACCGAAAAAATTATCTTTCAATGTTAAATTTTCAAAATATTCAAAGCCATTAATCGGAGAATTAACAATTAATGAATTACTAAATCCATTAACTACATTCCCCTTACCAGCTGCACCGATTTGTATGTTTTTATCATTTCCTAATTCAATCCCTTTCCAACTATACCCCTGCGTTGCATTTGAAACATCAATAAGGGTTTTGATATATAAACCATATATAGCAACATCGTGTTTGTTCACTATTGATAAACCAGAGAGATATTGATTTACAGGTGTTTGATAAAGCAACTCAACATGCGCATCGCTTACCCCAAATTTGGCCCCAGGTTGTGTACTTCCATCTATAACTAAGTTTGAACTAACATCTGGCAATTGCGTTAATAATATAATTGTTCGGCCAGTTTCGCTTAAATCGGGAAGATTGAAGTTGATATAATTTGTTTGGCTGCTGTCACTGACGGCTACTTGCGTCAACACATCTCTCAAAGTTCCAGGCCCCGAATCAGCATTACTGGTAACCACAAATACGGCTGAGAAGCCTTTGGCGCAGATAAATAAGAAGAATGTGATAAGTAAAAGTTTGCGATAGTCCATTGTTTAGGGTAATCCGCTGGCAAAATACTACTTTTCTATGTAAAACCATTGTCACTATCAGGTTAACAATTGATACTCAAAAGCTAAAAGTGTACCTTTGCAGAAAAATTGAAGGGACATAAATTTGATGAAGCTGAATATCGACTATCAGGAAAAATTTCAGGAGCGGCACATAGCGCCAAATGAGGCAGATACCGCGCAAATGTTAAAAACAATCGGCGTAAATTCACTGACTGATTTGATCGGTCAAACGGTTCCGCAAAAAATCAGGCTAAAGGCCCCGCTTAACCTGCCACCCGCAAAAAGCGAGTTCGATTACCTGAATACCTTAAAGCAAACAGCATCAAAAAACAAGGTATTTAAATCATTTATAGGTCAGGGCTATTATGACGTAATTGTACCGGGTGTTATTCAAAGAAATATCCTCGAAAACCCCGGATGGTATACCCAGTATACGCCCTACCAGGCCGAAATTGCACAGGGCAGGTTACAGGCCCTGTTGAATTTCCAAACCATGGTAATTGATCTTACCGGGATGGAAATTGCCAATGCATCGTTGCTTGACGAAGGTACTGCCGCTGCTGAGGCTATGTTTATGCAATACAGCTTACGCAAAAATCAGGCTGCTAATGTATTTTTTGTATCAGAGGAATTGTTCCCGCAAACTATTGATATTTTAAAAACCCGCGCACAACCTTATGGTATTGAATTACAAATTGGCAATCACCGCACTGCTGAATTAACCGACAACATGTTTGGCGCCATTGTTCAATATCCCGCAGGCGATGGCGCTGTTTATAATTATACAGATTATGCTGCCAAGGCACACGAAAAAGGCATTAAACTAACCGTAGTTGCCGATTTAATGAGCCTAGTGCTTTTAACTCCTCCGGGTGAGTGGGGTGCCGATATTGTGGTTGGCTCGAGCCAGCGCTTTGGTGTACCTATGGGTTTTGGCGGCCCGCATGCAGCGTTTTTTGCTACTAAAGAAGAATATAAACGCTCTATACCGGGGCGTATCATCGGAGTTACTATTGATAGTGCCGGCAATTACGCACTGCGCATGGCGCTGCAAACCCGCGAGCAACACATCCGCAGAGATAAAGCAACATCAAATATCTGTACCGCTCAGGCATTGCTGGCTATTATGGCTGGTATGTATGCTGTTTATCACGGCCCCGCTGGTATAAAATTAATTGCAGAAAGAATTCACGGTCTCGGTGTATTACTTACCGAATCATTAAAACAATTAGGCTACGAGCAACTGAACGAAGCTTATTTTGATACGGTGAAATTTGATTTAGGCAACTTAGTTGGCCCGATACATTCTGAAGCGCTAAATAACGAAATGAACTTCCGCTATAAAGGCTCAGAAGTGACTATTTCTATCGACGAAACTACTTCATCAGAAGATATCAAAACCATTGTTCGCTTTTTTGCCAAAGTAAAAGGCAAAACGCTAAACGATGTGAATTTTGACGAGTTAAAAGAAAACATTGAAACTGTTATTCCGGCTAAATTGCAGCGTAAGTCGGCTTACTTAACACATGCTTTATTTAACACGCACCATTCAGAACACGAGATGTTGCGTTACATTAAATCGTTAGAGGCTAAAGATTTATCACTTTGCCACTCCATGATAGCCCTGGGTTCCTGTACTATGAAACTGAATGCTACTACCGAAATGGTACCGGTTACCTGGGCCGAGTTCAGTAAGATCCACCCGTTTGCACCAACCGATCAGGTGGGCGGCTACATGCAAATATTTGACGAGCTGAATATCTGGTTAAGCGAAATTACCGGTTTTGCTGCCATGAGCCTGCAGCCGAACGCTGGCGCGCAGGGTGAGTATGCTGGATTAATGGTTATCCGCGCTTATCATAATGACCGGGGCGACAGCCATCGCAATATTGCTTTAATCCCATCATCGGCACATGGTACTAACCCAGCGTCAGCAGCTATGGCCGGTATGAAAATAGTGGTTGTTAGATGCGATGATAACGGAAACATTGACGTTGCCGACCTGAAAGCAAAAGCAGAGCAATATAAAAACGAGTTATCATGTTTAATGGTAACTTACCCTTCAACCCATGGCGTATTTGAAGAATCGATCATCGAGATCTGTGAAATCATTCACGAAAATGGTGGCCAGGTTTATATGGATGGTGCCAATATGAATGCGCAGGTTGGTTTAACCAGCCCGGCAAATATTGGAGCCGATGTGTGTCACTTAAATCTGCACAAAACATTCTGTATTCCGCATGGCGGTGGCGGTCCGGGTATGGGGCCAATCGGCGTAGCGAAACACCTGGTTCCGTTTTTACCGGGACATGCTGTAGTTGATATTGACAAAGGCAAATCTATCCACGCTGTGTCATCAGCTCCATGGGGATCAGCATCGATATTGATCATCTCTCATGCTTATATTGCCATGATGGGCGCCGAAGGCTTAACCAATGCTACCCGTTATGCTATATTAAACGCTAATTACATTAAAGCACGTTTAGAGCATCATTACCCTGTATTATATACCGGCGCCCACAACCGTTGTGCACACGAAATGATACTGGATTGCCGTTCATTTAAAAACTTTGGCATTGAAGTTACTGATATTGCCAAACGCTTAATGGACTATGGTTTCCACGCGCCAACTGTATCGTTCCCGGTTGCGGGAACCGTAATGGTTGAACCTACTGAATCAGAGCCTAAACATGAGCTGGATCGTTTTTGTGATGCGATGATCAGCATTCGTCATGAAATTGATCATGTTGAAAAAGGTATTTTTGACAAAACTGATAATCCGTTAAAAAATGCGCCACATACCGCCGCGGTTATTACCGCTAACGAATGGGAGCATCCATACAGCAGACAAAAAGCGGCATTCCCGCTGCCTTATGTTGCTGCATTCAAATTCTGGCCATCGGTTGGCCGTGTAAATGATACGCATGGCGACAGAACGCTAATTTGTTCATGCCCTCCGTTAGAGGATTATGAGTTTGAAGAAAGCGCGATAGAGTAAGTAACGCTGAAATATGATTTAAAAAAACGGGCGATAATTTAGCATTATCGCCCGTTTTTGCTTTATGTCGTTTTGTTTTAATAATTTTAACAAAAACTTAACAAGGCGAATTATAATTATTGGGGATGGATTTAAAAGTTGACACAAGTCAGGGCTGGACGGAAGCTATTATTGAAGAGAGCTGCGAGTTTAACAAGTTTTATAAAGTAGCGGAGGACCTGGCAAAACATTTTGATATTGCGTTTACCGATAAACTTAAGGATTTCGATTCCATTTACTGGGACTTCGATTATAAAGGCAGTATGCTTTCGCTGCATTATAACATCTATCTGGGCATTTCTATATTTCCACTGGCATTTAAAAAAGCAACTCATTCAGACAATGAACATGTATTGCAAATTGCCAATGCATTATTGCAAAAACTGCTGGCAGATAATTAAGGGCAAAGCTGAATGTTTATTATTTAAAGCCTGCATGTTAATAATTTATTAACATGAAACTTCCCCAATACTGTCATAAGTTCTAATTTTGAATATGATAGCAAACACCCCACCCACCCCCTATTATGCGGTTATATTTACTACAATCCGCACCGAAGGCGACAATGGTTATGCCGCAATGTCTGAAGCAATGGATGAACTCTCCAAAAAACAACCAGGTTATTTAGGTATCGAATCAGTTCGCGACGGTTTAGGCATCACCGTTTCTTATTGGCGCTCGCTCGAAGATATTAAAAACTGGAAAGCCAACGCCAGTCATCAATTTGCTCAAAAAACCGGCCGCGAAAAATGGTACCAGGATTTTAAAGTTAGAATTTGTAAAGTAGAACGGGATTACAGCCTTTAGTTTATTGGTTTACTTGTTCATTGGTTCATTGGGTTGAAGATTGGGATATCAACACATCTTTATTCCTTTATCAAATTTTCACCGTTAAAAAGCCTGTGCTCACCGACTTGTTTTTAGCGCTAACCTAATTCGCGTTGTCATTTTTTTTATAGCGATTAATTTTACATCAACAAATTTAATCAACGCTACTAAATCATAAAAAAATGAACGCTTACCAAGACGCATACTCCGCATTTGAAACCATGACCATGGATGAATATAACTTTATCCACCATGCATCAGCCGGACTTAACCAAAACCAGATGCAAACCTTTATGCTGGTTTATAACGACAGAAGAAAAAATCCAACCGATATATTACTGGCTACCCTGCTTGGCTTTTTAGGCTTTGCCGGTATACAAAGATTTATGACCGGCCAAATTGTTATGGGCTTGCTTTATTTTTTTACCGGCGGCTTTTTAGGTATCGGCACCCTGATTGATCTGTTCACCTACAAAAGCATCGCAAACGACTATAACAGGCACCTGGCTTATGAGTGTTACCAGATTGCTAAAATGAATAATTAAATTACGCTTGTTGAGCCAAATGTGGCGCTTAACAACTCTATCATATATCGCGCAGGGCTTAAACCCTATAAAAAATCCATCCGCCAGCAAACGAATGGATTTTTTGTTTTAAACAAATTAGGCGGTTTTGCCCTGACAGCTACTCCCATCCTGCATTTGATATCTTATTTACTCATTGATTTTTCTCTCACAGCCTTAAACTCCGATCCTTTTTTCCAGCCGGGGAAGGTAGTTTCATCGGCCAATTTATTGCCCACTACAAATAGTAAATTAGCAACCTGTGCCATCCCATCAGCATTCATAGTTGGTGAGTAATTATCAGAAGGTTGATGGTAATGTAAATCGCCATATTCCTGTTGTTTTTGTTTACCCCAGGCTTCGCCATGAGCGGTACTTTCGGCTCCGTTATTTAAATCCAGGGCAGGCACACCCACTTTGGCAAAGTTAAAATGGTCTGAACGATAATAACCTCCGGCACCCGGATTTTTATCTCCGGTAACCTTTTTGCCATGTTCACCGGCATAGGCTTTTATGTAATCTTCCAAATCATTCTGGCCTTTTCCGGTTATGGCAAAATCGTTGGTTTCGCCGTAGTCTCCAAGCGCATCCATATTCAAATCAGCAACAGTTTTATTTAGCGGAAATATAGGATGGGTTGCGTAATACTCAGAGCCGAGCAGGCCCTGTTCTTCGGCTGTAACTGCTAAAAATACGATGGTACGTTTCGGCTTATCTTTTAATTGAGAAAACGCCCTGGCCACACTCAATACCGCAGCAACACCGCTGGCGTTATCCACTGCACCGTTATAAATGCTATCGCCTTTGGCGTCTGGCTTTCCAATACCCAAATGATCCCAATGGGCAGTATAAAGTATACATTCATCAGGGGTGGTACTTCCTTTTAATACAGCAACCACATTGTGCGAGGTAGAGTATTTTAGTTTGGTTTGAATAGTTAAAGTAGCATTGATATTAAGGGGAACCGCTTTAAAAGTCCGTTTACGCGCAAAAGCGCGGATATCGCCGGTAATTCCTGCTGCTGCGAGCAGTTTTTTGGCAGCATCTTCGGTCATCCAGCCTTCAACCTTGCATCTTGAAAGGTGTTTATCCTTTTGCTGCAAATAAAGCTTGGCCCCGGTAAAACTATTGGTAACTACGCTCCAGCCATAACTGGCCGGCCCGGTTTGATGAACAATAATTATTCCGGCCGCACCCTGCCGTGCTGCTTCCTCATATTTATAGGTCCACCGGCCATAATAGGTCATGGTATCACCCTTAAATAAAGTTTTGTCGCCCGATTTAAAACCAGGGTCATTAACAAGCACAATTACTGTTTTTCCTTTTACATCAAGTCCGGCATAGTCATTCCAATTATATTCAGGGGCAACTATACCATAACCGGCAAATATTATGGGCGAATTTCTCAGCGTCACTGTATCCAGCTCTCTTCTGGTTGAAGCCACAAAATCAGTAAGAGCATTAAAGCTGATGTTGGCTTTACCGCCTGTTATTTGCATAGTGGCTGATGGTGTGCTTGTAATTTCAACCATCGGCACATCCTGAAAATAACTGCCATTATTACCCGGCTCTAATCCCAGTTTTTTAAATTGAGATGAAATGTAATTGATGGCCTTGGTTTCGCCATTTGTAAAAGGTTTGCGCCCGGTAAGGGAGTCATCAGCCAAAACAGCTATGTGGTTTTTAATTTCGTCGCCCGTAATTGGATTACTATTTTCATTGTGCTTACAAGCAGCTAAAAGAATGATTATTGCAGCAAGCAAAAAGTAGGGTTTACCTATTCGCATATTATCAGTTTTATCAAATGTATAAAAAAAAGCTATATGTCAATAGGTTACGCATCCGAACGAAAACGAACAGTTGATTGTAACGGAATGATGCAATCGCCATTACCAATACATCATAAATAACTACAAATCAATAATTTATATTATCGGCACATATTTTGACGATCCCTTAGTATTACTAAGGAGGTTATCAATGAGCCATCACAAACAACCCGAACGCCGCACCTTTTTGCAGGACCGTTTGGAAATTTTAATAAAAAGACAAAAATCAGGAAAGGCCTCTTTTAACGAACTTACCGAACTCGATTATATTGTAAATTCTGATCCTGAAATAAGAAAAAGGATCATTATGGAAAATATGTTGATGGATGATATGGCCGATTTTACAGGGCCTCCTCAACCTCCGGAAAAAGAAGAAGCTTTTCAACCCTTACCCGAAAAACCTGTCAGTTTATTAAAGCGGATAAAATCATTACTTTCAAATATTTTTAATCTGCTGCTGTCTGTCTTAAAAAATGATAATCTGTCAACATCGCCTAAGCAAATAATACTCTTGTAATAGGTGATTTAATATATTTTAAGACCAGCCAAACAATTTCCTGTTTCTGGTCTTTACAAAGTAATTTTAACTTTGTTATTGTAATCCGTTCCTCAAAATTTACACTCATGAAAAAAGTTCTCCTAATGATGGCATTTGTTGCCTTTACTGCATTTGCTTACGCTCAAAGTGTTGACCTTCGTCGTAAAATTGAAGTTTCGGGAACTGCCGAGCAGGAAGTTACTCCTGATATTATTAACGTTTCTATTTCTTTACAGGAGTACATCGACGGAAAAAATAAAGTAACAATTGATCAGCTGGAAAATCAACTGGAAACTGCCGTGAAAAATGCAGGAGTCACTAAAGACGATTTCACCATTAACAATTTATCTGCCTACAACAATACTTATCAAAAAAAGAAGAATCCCGATTTCCTGGCGAGCAAGCAATACCTGATCAGGCTACAGGATTTGAATAAATATAACCAGATAATAAGTGGCATTGACCCGAAAGGCATTCAATCAACCAGTATTGAAAGTTACGATTACTCAAAAATTGACGAGTTAAAAAATGAATTAAAGCTTAAGGCGTTAATTGCTGCTAAACAAAAAGCTAACTTATTATTAAATGGTATAGGTGAAAAATTGGGCGACCCTATCAGCATTACCGAAATTGATAACGGTAGTGGCATGCCGGGCCCAAGAGTTATGTTCAGAGCAGCAGCAATGAGTACCAGCGCGGTGCCACAGGATTCGGATATTGATTTTAAGAAAATAAAATTAAGTTTTCAGATAAACGCT
>Ga0206833_1145_pt1 | contig 17971 bp, 17 predicted proteins | sample Alteio_BWOrgCont_32_FD_152891 | JGI IMG/M metagenome (GOLD analysis project Ga0206833, IMG submission 152891) | Enriched cells from forest soil in Barre Woods Harvard Forest LTER site, Petersham, Massachusetts, United States -... | ecosystem: Environmental > Terrestrial > Soil > Temperate forest >... | reverse complement strand
TAGACGCGGCGACGCTTTTCGATCTGCAAACGCGGTGCGGCATCGCAGACGAAGAAACAAGGAGCCAAGCGGCCCACACGGTGTCAAAAGAATGGCCGAAGCCGGAACCGATCCAAACCGAGCTTCCCCCCGTCGAGACTTTTTCCTTAGACCTCCTCCCAGCTTCGTTCCGTCCCTTGGTGCTGGATGTTACGGAGCGGATGCAAGTCCCGATGGACTACCCGGCTGTCGTGATCGTGCTCTGTATGGCGGGCGTAGTAAACCGGCGGGCAATCATCCAGCCGAAGGCGCATGATACCGAATGGCTGGTGGTACCGAACCTTTGGGGTGGCCTCATTGCGCCACCGGGATTCATGAAGTCTCCCGTCATTCAGGAGGCCACGCGCCCCCTGAATCAGATTCAGGCAGAATGGCGGCGAGAATACGAAGCAGCATTGAAGAACTTCGCGTGTGCCAATGAGGAGTTCGAGTTGCGGCGTGCAGCGTGGAAGGAGCAGTACAAGGCAAATGCGAAGAGTGGAAGAGCGACACCCGCTAGACCGGAAGACGCACCTGAAGTACCGAAGTTGCAGCGGCTAGTCGTGAACGATGCCACCTTCGAGGCCCTACACCAGACAATGAGTGAGAATCCGGCGGGAATATTGGTGATTCGGGACGAACTCACCGGCTGGTTGAGTCAATTAGACCGGTCGGGACGGGAAGGTGAGCGAGCCTTCTGCCTGCAAGCGTGGAACGGGGATACCGGCCACACTATAGACCGGATCGGCCGCGGCACCATCCACGTTGAGGCGTGCTGCATGTCCATGCTGGGGGGTATTCAACCAGGGCGGCTTCGCTCGTACCTGGTGGATGCGCTCCAAGATGGTCCGAGCAATGACGGACTGATTCAGCGGTTTCAGTTGCTGGTGTGGCCGGACACCGCCCCCGACTGGATTTACGTCGACCGGGCCCCCGATGTGGCTTCGCATGAACAATCTTCACGGGTTTTTCGCAAGCTGGCAGAGTTGAATGCCGAGAATCTGGTACGGTTTCACTTCGCTCCCGAGGCACAGGAACTATTCATTGAGTGGCTCGGAGAACTCGAAGCGAAGATTCGTGGGGACGAACTCCATCCCGCTCTAATCTCTCACCTGAGTAAGTACCGAAAGTTGATGCCGGCGCTCGCTCTCCTGTTCGAGCTCGTTGACCGCGCGAGTTGTGTTGGTTTTGAAGGCTTGGTTCTCGTCAATTCCAAAAACCTCGTGAGTCCGGAGCACACGAAACAGGCAGCCGCGTTCTGTCAATATCTAGAGTCCCACGCGCGGCGGGTCTACTCCTGTATCGTGACTCCACAATTGCGGGCGGCGCGCGAACTGGCAGAGAAGATTAGGAAACGAAAGGTTGGTGCGGACGGCTTCTTTACTTGTCGGGACGTGTACTTGAAGGGGTGGAGCAGTCTGGACACGCCCGAAGCTTTGAAACTGGCCGCGGCAGTCCTTCAGGATGCAGGATGGCTCCGGGAGCTGTCCGGCGAATCAGGACCCTTCGGCGGGCGTCCGTCCAACCGCTACGAAGTGAATCCGGCGGTGTGGGAATGAGCACGAACCCACCGAAACTGGAAAGCCGAAACCGATGGATGGATTGGAAGCCACGTGCACGCATCTTGGTGGATTCGACGGACAGTGAGCCTACAAAACTATCAAAACCTGGTTTTGGAGGTTTAGAAGGTGCAACACCGGCCAAAAGTCTCGATATTGAGGTGACTTCGTACCCGGTGGAATTGTCGGTTGCATCCGATGTGCTGAACCGTACCGGCGTCCGCATTTTGCGTTTGGACGGGCGATTCATTGTTGGGGTCTGGAGTGACCTAGACGGCCCGGAAGTCCGAGTGGCCCTTCGCACTCTGGGACTGGATCTACTACCCGTACGGAACCTGGATGGAGCCGGTATCCCGATACGTTACAAGTTGCGGCGAGTTGAAGGTGACCGTGGAACGAGTTAACTCTATTCGGCGGATACCGCGAACCTTTTGCGCGCACACCGTTTCGTAGCAATCAGGACTTGTCGGACGTTGAGCTCGTTGGGAAGTAAACCTAAAATTCCATATTGACATAACATAGGCCTAGGTTGATGATAGAACATGGCCACGAAAATCCCCAAAGACGTGCTGAAGTACTTTCAGCGAACAGGAGCAGAAGGCGGCAAGTCGCGCGCCAAGAAACACTCAAAGGAACAGTTGAGCGCCTGGGGTAAGAAGGGCGGGCGTCCGAAGGGCAGCGGGAAGAAGAAGCCGAAAGTGACTGTTAAGAAGACACAGGTGAAAGGAGCAACGAATGATTGGAACAGAGAGAACTCCACGGCGAAAGGCCAAAGATCGCGACGGCGTCTACAAGCGCCGAGGCCATTGGCACTTCGATTACAAGGACCCGCAAACAGGCCAGTGGCGAAGTAAGACCACTGGCAAGACAAACTACAACGACGCCAAGGAATTCAAGCGCGAGTTTCTTAAATCGTTGAAGGGACCCTACAACCCCAGCAACGACCGGCTGAAGTTCGCGGAGGCTGCAGATGCTTATATGGAGCATCGCGTCGTAGCGGCAGGCGAGGGGACGGTGCGACTGGAAAAGGAGCGATTGCGAGCAGTGAAAAAGCTCCTGGCTAAAATCGGCCCTGTCGGTTTGAAGCTCAAGGACTTCGAAGACATTCGGCTTATTCGCACGTACCAGCAGAAGCGCATCGCGGAAGGTGTCGGTCCGCGTACGGTCAACATGGAAGGGCAGCTAGTGCGCTCTATCCTGAAGCACCATGACCAGTGGAAACTGGACGGCAAGTATCAGCCGCTGCCAGAACCTGTATCCGAGGCAGGCCGCAGCCTGACGCCCGAGGAGGAAGTAAGGCTGATCGACACGGCGAAATCGCGGCCGGAATGGGCGGTGGCGTACCACGGGACCATGCTGGAGAACGAAACGGGGATGCGAGGAGTTGAGGTCCGAAACCTTCAGACGAAGCGGATTGACCTCATGGCCGCCGAGATTCATCTGCAAAAAAGCAAGACCAAAGGGGGAGTACGTACAATCCCGCTGAACGCCGATGCCTTGGAGTCCGCAAAGCAGTTGATCATCCGGGCTCAGAACTTTGGGGCAAACCAGCCAGACCACTACCTTATTCCTGCATTAGTCAACGCCGTGGTTGAGGGAAGGAACGGGACCACTGTTCGTGTCCGCCGTTACGATCCCACCAAACCCACAAAAGGATGGCGCACCGCATGGCGCAAGCTCACTGAGAAAGCCGGTCTGAAGGGACTCAGGGGCCACGATCTACGACACAGTTGGGTAACCAGCCATGCCGAAATCGGAACGCCCCAATCCGTGCTGGAAGCCCAAGCCGGGCACCTGTCGAAACGAATGTCGGACCACTATAAGCACATCAGCGAGAAGGCCGCGCGCAAGGCGTCAGAAGCGCTGTCCCGCGTTAGGGCAGAGCAGAGGGCGGAAGCCAGGGCGAAGATGCGGGAGCAAGCCAGCGGGGACACCGGTTTGGTCGATGCCGACGCCATACCGACTAATGTCGCCAGCGTCCAGCTAGCAGTGGTTCACTAGATGTCGCGAAGAGCCGTAAAACGATCGAAAGCAACATCCCTTCCGTACATGTTTCCGTACATCCTTCCACTAAGCCATGCAACGTGGCTGGAAATAACTGATTTAAATGGTGGGCGGTCGCGGGATCGAACCGCGGACCTCCTGCTTGTAAGGCAGGCGCTCTAACCAGCTGAGCTAACCGCCCCTCTGAATCGCTCCTTCATTCTAAATCACTTCCCGGCTCGCCGCACACGGCCACTCAACAGGATTTGCGAACTTACTCTATTGAAGTCCCGTGCGGCGGAGCAGGTCTCGAAAACGAGGATCGTTGCGGATCGGGTCGAAGTAAGGATGCACTTTGAGGAATTGCAGAATATTCGATTGCTCTTTGTACGCCTGCTCGAGCCAAACAAAAGCCTGGTCGCTTTCACCGAGTCCAAGATACGCGTTCACAAAAGCGCCCGCGGGCAGGTAGCCTGCTTTGTGGCGCTGTTTCAGTTCCGCGACGAGGCGAAGAGCATCCTTTCGCCGCCCGGCGTGGGAATACGCGCGGATGAGCACTCCGATGGCGGCGGGGCTGCGGTGCGAAATGGAGACGGCTCTCTCGAGAACGGGGATGGCATCTTCGGATTGACTGTTGGCGATCAAGGTGAATCCAAGGTACAAAAGGACGTCTATGTCATCCGGTTGCACTGCCAGTGCGCTGCGTAATTCGCGTATGGCCTCCTTGTAGCGATGAGACTGAAACAAAATCCACCCCATGTTAGCGCCGGAGACCGCAAGAGGGTCGAGTTCCCGGCCCCGCCGCGCCCAGGCCAAAGCCTCGTCCGTCCGTCCTTGGCACATCAGCCACGAGGCAAGCCCGGCATGAGCATCAGCGTCGTTGGGGCTTAATTCCAGGGCGCGTCGATACTCAGCCTCGGCGTCGGCCCAGTGCCATTGTTCCTGCTGCAGGTTTGCGAGGAGGACATGCGCGTCAGCGAGGTCCGGTTCCAGCTCCAGTGCTTTCCGGACTGCGCTGAGCGCCTTGGCGCGCGTCTGGGCGGGAGGATCTCCGATAACAACCGTGCCCAGATCGTTGTAAGCGGCTGCCAGGCCGACGTACGCCGGCGCAAACGTCGGGTCTATCTCTATCGCGTGCTCAAAGTAGCCGATGCTTTCTTCCTCGCCAGCCCGGGTGTTGCTTTTGTTGTAAGCAAACCGTCCCTTTAGGTAGCTCTCATATACTTCCGGTGCGACTGGACGCGCCGAGGTCAGCCTGGCTTGTTCGGCGCCGGTGATTGTGACCTGCACCTTTCGAGCGATCGATTGCGCCAACTCGCTTTGAACAGCAAACACGTCGCGCACATCGCGATCGTAAGTTTCCGACCAGAAATGCTCGTCGGAGGCGCCGCGGATCAACTGAGTTGTAACGCGAATCCGATTGCCCTCGCGCATGAGCGACCCTTCCACAACGGCATCCACATGGAGCATTCTGGCGATCTCCGGAACCGAGATCCTTGGATTCTTGAATTGCATCACCGATGTGCGGGAAATCACGCGCAGGCCGTGGATCGTTGACAGGCGCGCGATCAGTGCGTCGGTCATACCGTCCGCCAGGTATTCTTGGCTTGGATCTCCCGACAGGTTCTTCACGGGCAATACCGCCAAAGAACCGATTTTCGTCTGCGCGGAATTTGCACGCCGCGCCCGCGTGATTACATAAATGGCAATCGCCAGAACGACAACGATAGCCACTGCCGTTGCGATCGCCATACGGGTTCGCGGCCGTGGCGCAGCCGCGGATGGAGGGTCCGTAGCAGCCGGTACAACCGGCTCGGATTCTAGTTCTTTGTCATCGTCCCCCGCGTGCCGCCGCCGGGTTTTCAACCAGACATCCAGTTCAGAAGCCAGCGCGTACACGGAACCGCGCTTATCGTGGACATGGCGGTGCACGGGCATGGACTCCCGTTTTTCCCAGCGCTGGGCCGTGGTCACGTCGCGGCCGAGATAGGCGGCGATTTCCTTCCATGAATCCAGGCGGGGTTCGGACGGCTGATCGGACGTCGTTGAGTCTCGGGATGGTTGGCCCATTACTGGTTATGAAATCGCGGCCTTCACGATTGTAACGCCCGGAATCGAGGTACCGCAAAACACGGCATTTCGCGGTAAAGTGCAGTTCCGTTCATTGCGCGTTGACCCTAACCCCCAACGAGATCAATTCTATACCTGCGTTTCAGCATCCAGTTCGAGCTGAGGCGCGATTTTAGAATCTTTAGGAGGAACTTCATGAAATTCAAAACTTGGTGGATGCTAGCGATCGCGACAAGTGCTCTGGCCCAAACTCCGGCGCCCACGCAATTCAGCGGGGTGATTAACGACTATTCGCCCTCGACGAGTATGCCGATGGGTCCATGGGAAATGCGCGGCCCCTGGACTTTGACGTTGAACCAAGACCCCAGCAAGGCCGATTTTACGGCAACTCTGACGATGGAACTATCCGACTACACGCGAAACGCGTCGAACATCGATAGCACGTCGCCAACCACCGGACGAATGCAGCATACTCACCATATCGCGATCGTGGCTGGCTCAATCAAGCAACTAGATTCAGGGGGATTTGAACTGAGCGGCCCGGTAACCATTACGAAGGACGGCAGTCCCGCGCCTCTCGCGGCGTCTACCTTAACTGTGGACATCACCGGAGGAAAGAGCGTCGGGTTTTCGAATATCACGTTGCAATTCTTGGGCGGCGCGACGGTTCACTTCGGGCCGCAGTTGATCCACGGGGTAGTTAGCAGCCCCATCACTGCCGGAGCAGCCGCTCCTCCAACCCCCGGCACCACGACTGCCTTCGTGACGCCTTCCACTTTGACCACGAGCGCGGCCTCCGTGGTGCTGGATGGCAGCGGGTCCACCAGCGCCTCGGGGAAATTGCAGTACCTGTTCGAGGTCGCGCAAGGCGGGAAACTACCCGCTATATTACAATCGCCAGACAATCCCAAAGCAACGGTGGATTTTGTGAACGGAGCGGGAACATACCTGCTTCAACTGGTGGTGACCGACGCAACTGGCAAGACGTCGACCAGCCCGGTGATTACATTGAATTATCAGCCATAAGCTGCTAGCGGCCGGGGGCCGTCGCGAAAAATCCGAACAGCCAGTGGAGGCGCAAGCTGTTTTCCGCTTTAGAGTTGGCAATCCCGGACTCAACTCTATTGACACCGACCGCTTCCAGGCGCTAACGTCGCTGCATGGCCCTCGAACATTTTGACTGGGAGGTCGGGGACGTCCTGGTCTTGAATCTGACCGGTGCAATCACGCTTGGCCCGGGCACGCGGGAATTCCGTCAATTGATCACTGATACGCTCGAGGGAGGCAGGAAAAACATCCTCCTCAACATGGCCGAAGTCTACTATATAGATAGCAGCGGCTTGGGCGAATTAGTGGCAGCCTACACTGCGGCCACGCGGCGCGGCGGAAAGCTAAAGCTGATGAAGCTTACCCAGCGCGTGCAGGACGTCGTGCAACTCACCAAGGTCTACCGAATCTTCGAAGTCTTCAACGACCAGGATTCCGCAGTCCGCAGCTTTGAGCCCGAACCCGGAGCCGCTCCCGAACCGCCGCAAGCCGGACCCGCGGTCTAACCGCCTGCTGTAAAATAAGAATCCGCGCCCAAGGCATTCATGACTCAACCGGTAGCCGCTCTCAAGACCACGCCACTCAATCGAGTACACCGCCGAATGGGAGCTAAAATGGTGGACTTCGGCGGATGGGACATGCCCGTTCAGTATTCAGGCATTCTCGACGAACATCACGCCGTCCGCAAGAATGTTGGCCTGTTCGACGTGAGCCACATGGGCGAAATCGAAATACAAGGGCCGGAAGCATTCGCTCTTACGGACTCCGTGACCACCAACGCCGTCGGAAAACTTAACATCGGCCAGGCTCAGTATTCGGGATTGCTCTACGAACATGGCGGCTTCGTCGACGATATCCTGGTGCACAAAGTGGCGGACGATCACTACTTCATCTGCGTGAATGCGTCGAATCAAGATAAGGATTTCGACCATATCGCGTCTTTCAACAAACGGAACGCCAAGGTTGAATTTGCGAGCGATCGTTACGCGCAGCTGGCGATTCAAGGACCCAAGGGCTCAGCCACGCTGCAGAAGCTCACTCAAACCGATCTCGCGCCTATTCCGTATTACCACTTCACCGATGGCGTGGTTTCCGGCACTCCCGCCCGCATCGCGCGAACCGGGTACACGGGCGAAGACGGCTTCGAGATCTACATCGCGCCCGATCAAGCCGAGCGAATCTGGAACGATATTTTGAACGCCGGCGCCGAGTTCGGCATCAAGCCGTGCGGCCTGGGAGCGCGCAATACGCTGCGGCTGGAATCGAAAATGGCGCTGTATGGCCACGAAATCCACGCCTCCCTCACGCCCTATGAAGCGGACCTGGGCTGGATCGTCAAATTAGATAAGGGCGACTTCACCGGCAAAGCAACTCTGGCCAAACAGAAGGCCGAAGGCGTGACGCGCAAGTTGGTTGGTTTCGAAATGACCGGCCGCGGCATCGGGCGCGATGGCTACGAAGTCTATTTGGATGGTTCACCAGCCGGCTGGGTGACCAGCGGTGGCCCGTCGCCTACGCTGAACAAGAACATCGGGCTGTGTTATCTCCCGGCAGATCGCGCCAAGCCCGGCCAGCCAATCCAGATCATGATTCGCAATCAACCGGTGGAAGCCATTACGGTTCCAACGCCATTCTACAAGCGAGCCAAATAATCAATGTATCCAGAAAACCTCAAATACACCAAGGACCATGAGTGGGTGCGCGTCGAAGGCGGCACCGGCGTAATCGGTATCACCGATCACGCGCAGAAAGAACTTGGCGACATCGTTTACGTCGATCTTCCGAAGCCCGGCGCGCACATGGAGCAGGGCAAAACTTTGGGATCGGTGGAATCGGTGAAAGCCGTCTCCGATATCTATGCACCTGTCTCCGGCGAAGTGCTGGAAGTAAACCCCCTGCTTTCCACGGCGCCCGAAAAGTTGAATGAAGATCCGCACGGTGACGCCTGGCTTGTTAAAATCAAATTGTCGGCGCCGGACGAGGTTCTGGGTCTCCTTTCCGCCGGCGATTATCAGAAATATGTAGGGGCTGAGGAATCCGGGCATTAAGCCAGGAGTTTTCTCCACACAAACAAACATTGCGCTATTTACCGAAGTCTGATCTCGAGCGCCGCGAGATGCTTTCCGCTATCGGCGTGTCCAAACTGGAGGACCTGTTCTCGCAATTGCCGGCGGAAGTCCGGATTCGGAGGCCGCTCGACATCGCGGCTGGAAAATCCGAATACGAGATCGTGGATTATTTCCGCGCCCGCGGGGACGAAAACGCCAACGGATACGCATCGTTCCTGGGGGCCGGCGTTTATCATCACTACCGGCCAGTGCTGGTGGATACTGTGGTTTCGCGCGGAGAATTCCTCACCAGCTACACGCCCTATCAAGCCGAGATCGCGCAGGGCACGCTCACAACCATCTTCGAATTCCAAACCATGATCTGCCAGTTGACCGGCATGGAAGTGGCCAACGCTTCCATGTACGACGGTTCCACGGCGGTGCCCGAAGCGGCCATGATGGCGATGCGTCTCACCGGTCGCGACCGCATTCTGGTTTCCCGAACCGTCCATCCGGAATATCGCGAAGTGCTGCTCACCTACGCGCAGCATCAAGGCATGCCGGTGGCCGAGTTCGGATATTCGAAGGACGCCGGGACAGTCGACATCGCCGATCTCGAAAGTAAGGTAGACAATCAGACCGCCGCCGTGATTATCCAATCGCCGAATTTCTTCGGAATCGTGGAGGACGTTCGCCGCACTGCGGAGATCGCGCACGCCAAAGGCGCGTTGCTGATTTTTGTTTTCGCGGAAGCGGTTTCGCTGGGTCTGTTGGAACCTCCTCGCGATGCTGATATCGTCGCCGGTGAGCTGCAATCTTTCGCGATTTCGCCCGTCTACGGCGGCCCGTTCGCCGGCATCATCGCTACCAAGGAAAAGTTCATGCGCCAGATCCCCGGCCGCATCGTTGGCGAAACCAAGGACACGCGCGGAAATCGTGCGTTCTGCCTGACGCTGGCGACGCGCGAGCAACATATCCGGCGCGAGAAGGCCACCTCGAACATTTGCACGAATCAGGCCCTGATCGCGCTGATGGCAACCGTTTTCATGACGGTTTACGGCAAGGAAGGATTGCGCGAACTGGCCCAACAGAACCTGTCGAAGGCTCACTACCTGGCCGGCAAACTTCCGGTGAGATTCTCCGGCCCCTTCTTTAACGAGTTCGTTGCCTCCACGAACGGATGCTCAGCCGATGAAATCAACGCGGCTCTGCTCAACAAGAAAATAATTGGAGGGCTTCCGCTGAAGCGCTATTATCCGGAACTGGAAGACACCCTGCTGCTGTGCGCGACGGAAATGTCGCGCCGCGAAAAGCTCGATGCGGTTGCGGAGGTCTTCGCGAAATGATCAAGAAAGTTCGCCAGCACATCAATCAGAACGAACCGCTGCTTTTTGAAAACAGCTCCCCCGGCAAGCGCGGCTATCAGCTTCCGGATCTGGATGTCCCTGCCGTGGATGCGGCGTCCGTTCTAGGCGCGGCCAACACGCGAGCTGAGATCGAGGGCTTTCCCGAAGTAAGCGAGGTGGAAGCCATCCGCCATTTCACGCGGCTTTCCACGCACAACTACGCTATCGATCTGGGCTTGTATCCTTTGGGCTCCTGCACCATGAAGTACAATCCGCGCGTGAATGAGCAAGTGGCGCGCGTCGAAGGCTTGGCGTGGGCGCATCCCTACCAACCCGAATCGCTGTCGCAAGGCATACTCGAAATTATGGGGACGCTCGAAGCGGTCCTCGCGGAAATCACCGGCATGGACGCCGTCACGCTGCAGCCCGCGGCAGGCGCACACGGCGAATTCACCGGCATCCTCTTAGTCCGCGCCCTGCTTCAATCGCAGGGCAACCCTCGCCAGAAACTGCTGATCCCGGATTCCGCACATGGCACCAATCCGGCAACGGCTACCATGGCCGGCTACAAAGTGGAGAATATCAAATCCAACGAGCGCGGCATGGTGGATGTGGAAGCATTGGCGCGCGCCGTGGACGAAGACGTCGCCGCGCTGATGATCACCAATCCCAACACGCTCGGCGTGTTCGAGGAAAGCATCACGCGCATCGCCGAAATCCTGCACGCCAAAGGCGCGCAAGTCTACATGGATGGCGCGAACATGAACGCGCTGGTGGGAATCGCGCGGCCGGGCGATTTCGGCGTGGACGTGATGCATCTCAACCTGCATAAAACATTTTCGACGCCGCATGGCGGAGGAGGTCCGGGCTCTGGACCGGTGGCCATCAAGAAGCACCTGATTCCATTCCTGCCCAAGCCGCGCCTGGAGCGTGTTGGCGAGCGCTGGACCTGGAATTACGATCGCCCGCAATCGGTCGGCCGCGTCCGCGCCTTCTACGGCAATATCGGAATGCATGTTCGCGCGCTCGCATACATCATGGCCCACGGTGGCCCAGGTCTCCGCAACGCCACGCTCGACGCAGTCCTGAACGCCAACTACATCCGAGCTCTGATCGAGCCCTACTACGACCTGCCGCACAAAGCGGCGACCATGCACGAGTGCGTATTCAGCGACGATCGCCAGGCAAAGCAAGGCGTCCGCACCGGCGACATCGCGAAACGCCTGATCGACTACGGCTTCCACCCCTACACCGTCAGCTTCCCGCTGATCGTCCACGGCGCCATGATGATCGAGCCGACGGAAACGGAAAGCAAAGCGGAGCTCGACCTGTTCGTGGATGCTCTTATCTCAATCGCAAAAGAGATCGAGCAGACTCCCGACCTGGTCCTGAAAGCCCCGCATCACACACGCACCAGCCGCGTGGACGAAGTAACGGCCGCCCGCAAACCAATCGTCCGCTGGAAACCGTAGGGCAAGCCTCCGGCTTGTCCCAAACAAGCCGAAGGCTTGTGGCGTTACTTGTGCTTCAACCTGGAGCACGCCGTCTCCGCCCCGGTCGGATCCAGCGCCTCCTTCCCTTCCTGAATCTCCGCGATCTTCCCATCTACATCCACGACGAACGTCACTCGATTAGCAATCCCCATCTCCGGAATCAATATTCCGTACAACTCAGAAACCTTCCGCATATGATCGCTGAGCATGGGATAACTGACGTTGAGTTCCTTCTTCCAGTGCGCTAGAGTCGGCCCAAAATCCGTGCTGATTGCCAATACCTGTACGTCCATATCATTGAACTTCGCGATACCAGACTGGTACGCAGTGATTTCCTTCGTTCAACCGCCGGTAAATGCGGCGGGGAAGAAGGCGAGCACGACCGCCTTCTTGCCGCGGAAATCGGACAGCTTCTCGGGCTTGTTGTCGGTGTCGGGAAGCGTAAAGTCGGGGGCTTCGTCGCCAACTTTGAGATGAGTTTTCGGTGGCGTGATCTGCTGCGCGGTAAGAACGGCCGCGAACGCGGAACATGCCAGAAGCGCACTGATGGCTTTCATGTTTTCTCCTTGAAATTCTTCGGTACCACTGAACCGAAGAGTAGCATGCACCTACCCGTCTATGGCACGATAAAATCTTACAAATCGTGGTCGCCTCCGTACAAACTCAACCCGCCATCGAAGTGCGCGATCTGGTGAAGCGCTATCAGAAAGCGAAAACCAACGCCGTGGATGGCGTCACGTTCGAAGTCCGGCGCGGGGAAATTTTCGGGCTCCTTGGACCCAACGGGGCGGGCAAAACCACGTGCATCGGCGTTCTGATCACCAGTGTGATTCCAACCGCCGGATCGGCCGCCATCATGGGGCTCAACGTCGCCACCGATCCCATCGGAATCAAGCAGCGCATCGCCGTGGTTCCACAGATGAGCAACCTGGATCGCAGCCTCAAGGTCCGTGAGATTCTCACCTTTCACGCCGCCTATCACAGCGTCGGCCGCAAAGAGCGCGAAGCTAGAGCAGACAAGCTACTCGAAGAACTTGGCCTGGGCGAACGAAAAAACGACAAAGTCAGCAGATTTTCAGGTGGCATGGCCCAACGGTTGATGATCGCACGTGCATTGATGCACTCACCCGACGTTCTTTTTCTCGACGAGCCAACCAATAACTTAGATCCGCAGTCCCGTCTCTTCCTGTGGGATCGCATCCGCGCGCTCAACCAGCAAGGCCTCACCATTCTGCTCACCACGCACGATATGGACGAAGCCGACCGCTTATGCGAACGCGTCGCCATTATGGATCAGGGCAAAATTCTGGTAAATAACACGCCGGCGGAATTGAAAAAGATGATCCCGGGCGGGAATGCCCTGGAGATCCGCGTTCGCATTCCGGATCCGGCGGACAGCAGCGTGCAGGATCGATTGCGAACCTCGCTCGAAGCTTTGCCGGATGTGACGAAAGTAGAAAAGCTAGAGGCTACGCCGGCCGCCGCGAAGCCTGGCGGACCTCCCGCCGGACCATGGGCGAAATTCGCTCCCGCAGCCGCCGGGCCGCCCGCGGACGAACCAGGAATCATCACCTACCGGCTCTACGCACATAGCGCGAGCTCGCTGGTGGGATCCGCCGCGCAGGCTGTGCTTTCATCCGGAGCCGAAGTCCGCGACCTGCACTTGAAACAAGCTACGCTCGAAGAGGTTTTCATTTACCTAACCGGGAGACATTTGCGCTAATGCGTCCGCGATCTAAATTCTCGCTCGCCGCTGGTGCGCTCCTCGCGATCCTGGAGCGCGACATGGTGGTCACCGGCCGCGAATTCATCCCTTTCCTGTTACAGGCGCTCATGCAGCCGCTGTTCTTCCTGTTCATCTTCGGGAAAGTGCTGCCGAACATCGGCCTGTCCGCTGGAAATTTCGTGGCGTTGATGCTCCCTGGCATTGTCGCGCTCACAACGCTGCTGGCAGCGATCCAAGGGGTCACGTTGCCCCTGGTGCTGGATCTCGGTTTCGCCCGCGAGATTGACGATCGCTTGCTCGCCCCGCTCCCGGTCTGGTTAGTCGTTATCGAGAAGGTGCTCTTCGCAACCGTGCGCGGCGTGATCGCAGGCGCGGTAATTTTCCCGCTGGCAATGTGGATTTTGGGCGACAACTACGCAGTCCGCACCGATCGCATCGCGCTGCTGTGCGGCATGCTGGTTCTCACTGCGTGCGCGGCTGCCGGAATAGGCCTGGTGATGGGCACCATCGTGAAACCCGAGCAGATTAGCCTCATGTTCACGCTCATCTTCACACCGCTTCTCTTCACCGGCTGCACCTATTATCCGTGGGGCGCGCTGGGGACCATCCGCTGGTTCCAAATCGTCACGCTTTTTAATCCACTCACGTACGCAGCCGAAGGGTTGCGGTACACCATGGTGCCGCCGATCAACGGCCACGCCGTACCAACACTAGGAATCGCGTGGGTTCTACTAGCTCTGGGCGCCAGCGTCCTGGGCACCATAATTCTGGGAACGCGCACTTTCTATAAGCGCGTTGTCACCTAACGGCTTTTCTTTTTCAACAACTGGCGGTTTTCAAAGAAGCCCTCCCACGGATCCGCTCCGGCCAAGCGCTTCTTATAATTTCCAAGGTTGAACGATGCCGGCTTCAACCCTGGCCTCACTTCTTCCCACCGCAAGGGCATCGAAAAAGGAGCCTTCTCACGCCTTCGGACTGAATACGGGGCCACTACCGTCGCGCCGTAACCATTTCGAAAAGAATCCAGATATACCCGATCCTTCCGTGCCTGTATCCGGGCTTCCACCGTCAGCGTCTCTGGATGCGCCGCCGCCAGTTGCGCGCACAACGAACCGGCGAACCCTCGCACTTCGTCAAAATCCGGTCCCACCTTCAACGGCACAAACACGTGCAATCCCCGGCTACCCGACGTCTTGGGGAAAGATTTCAGGCCGAACTCATCCAGCGCCCCTTTCACCAACAGACCAGCCTTCGCGGCATCGGCGAACTCGCCTGAACCTGGGTCGAGATCGAACACCATCCAATCCGGCGACTCCGGCTTGCTCGCCCGGCTCCCCCACACGTGCACCGGAATGCATCCCAGATTCACCAGCGCGATTTCCGTTTCGACCGCGCCCCCCAGCACGTAGTTCACGTCTTTTTTCTCATGATGGATCAGCTTGGTCGGCGTGCCCTCGGGCATTCCCTTCGGCGCTTGCTTCTGATAGAAGCACTGTCCACTCATGCCGTCCGGGCAGCGCTCGAGCGATAGCATCCGGTCCGCGACATAGGGTTTGAGTTTTGGAAACACCGCTTCATAGAAGCGCGCAAGATCCAGCTTGGTGTAACCCTCCTCGGGCCAGAAAACCTTGTCAGGATGCGAGAGCAGTTTCTCCGGATTCATTTCGCCTCCGGAAGTTTGACGTCACGCGCGTTCTTATCGTCACGCAATCCTAGAAATACCGGCTGGCGAAGTTTCTTATCGGCGGTAAGCTCCTCGTAGGCTATTTCCGCCACCAAACGTGGCGCCAGATAAGTTAGATCCTTCTCGCGCGGTGGATCGACAACGGGGGACTTCTCCCGTATCAGCGGTTGAAACATTTTGTACAATCGCGCCAGCGATTTTTGATCGAATCCCGTCCCAACCTTTCCGACATATCGCAGTTCGCCATCGTCAAACGCACCCAACAGCAACGCACCGAAATGTTTGCGGGCGCCCGCCGGTTGCGTATAGCCCACAATCAGGAACTCGTCCTCCTGATGCACTTTCACCTTCAGCCACTTGTTGGAACGCCCTTCCACATACGGGGCGGCTGAGTCCTTCGCGACCAACCCTTCGAAGCCCTTTTTGCCAGCAACCTCGAATGCTTCCAGTCCATTGTCCGCAAGCCGCGACGACACAAAAATCAGTCCACGTTTCTTGACGATATTTTCCAAGATCACTCGACGTTCCGCCAGTGGCAACGCGCGCAGATCCCGCCCGTCCTGATATAGGCAATCGAACGCCGCAAACGACGTTCCGGTTTTCGAGTTCTGCAGCAATTGGAAACGCGAGACGCGTTTAGAATCGAATGCCACCACTTCGCCGTCCAGCAACAGCGTGCGGCTCGGCAGTTTCCCTACCGCGTCGGCCACATCCGCGAATGTCTGGGTCCGATCGTTCCCATTCCGCGAAAGCAATGTCACGCGGCTACCTTCCTTGTACGCCAAGATCCGGTACCCGTCGTATTTCTCCTCGTAAACCCAGCCTGGCTTATCGAACGCATTCTTCACCAATGTTGCCAGCATGGGCTTCACGCGAAACGGAATGCGATCGCTCATCGGCTCGCGGCGATTTCTTCGAACGACCGGTTCGAAAGCACCGATAGCGGCTTCTTCTCCAGCACATCCTCACTCGATGCGTAGCGATCGCGATGCTTGATCAAAAGCCAGCTCTCTTTCTTCGAGCTGCCATACCCTTTCGTCCGAACCAGCACCCACGATCCTTTCAGCTTTTTCCCATGCAGCGTGAACTTCAGCTCGCCCTTCTTGAGCGCGGCATCGACATCGGGAACTTCCGGCGTCCACGTCCCGCGATCCCACAGCATCACGGTTCCGCCGCCATATTCACCTTCGGGAATCAAGCCTTCGAACCCGCCGTACTCCACGGGATGATCCTCAACGCGCGCCGCCAGCCGCTTCACAGCGGGATCCACCGACGGACCTTTTGGAACCGCCCACGAGAGCAGCACACCGCGCCATTCCAACCGAAAATCATAGTGCAGTTGCGACGCGTGATGCTTCTGGATCACATACAGCAAATCCTTGGACGGTGATCCGTTGCTTTCCTTCGAACCCTCAGGCTCGGCGGTGACCGTGAAGTCGCGCTTACTGCGATATTTTTTCAGGCTATCCATCTTGATAGAATGATGCTCAGCCGGTTCAAGCGTTTCATCTAACTTACCGGAAATCAGGGAGGCTTAGTTCATGCGTCGTTTGCTTTTCGCGTTACTATTCTGTGTGGGCCTGTTTGGCGCATCCAGCGTGTACGAATTCACTCTTAACTCCATCGATGGCCAACCGGCTCCGTTGGCCGCTTACAAAGGAAAAGTGCTTCTGGTTGTCAACGTAGCCAGTAAGTGCGGTTTCACGCCTCAATACACCGCACTCGAAGCGCTGTACGAAAAATATAAAGATCAAGGGCTAGTGGTAATCGGTTTCCCGGCCAACAACTTCATGTCGCAGGAACCCGGTACCAACGAAGAGATCAAAACCTTCTGCAGCCGCAAGTATAACGTGACATTTCCGATGTATTCGAAGATCTCGGTCAAAGGCGATGATAAAGCCGCGCTGTATCAATACCTGACCTCGACCAGCGGCGGTGAGATCAAATGGAACTTCACCAAGTTCCTGGTGTCGAAAGACGGAACAGTAATCGCTCGCTTCGAGCCCAAAGTTACTCCGGACTCGCCGGAAGTAATCTCCGCCATAGAAAAAGCTTTGCAGTAGCAGTACGACAAGCCTTCGGCTTGTCCCTAACAAGCCGGAGGCTTGCTGGTTTTCTTAGATGATCGCGATCGTCACCGTATCCTTACTCCCGTCGGGCATTGTCACGGTCACCGGCACACTATCCCCCGCCTCCACCCCACTTGGAATCGCGATATTAATCTGATACTGCCCCGCACTCCCCGGCGCGATCCCCGAAAAACTTACGACAGCCTGCACTCCCCCAACCGTCACCACCGGCATTTGTACAGTCTCATAAAGCACGCTGCCATCCGCCGGCGCAAGCGATCCCGTCGGCAACACCTTTCCGTTCGGATTCCCCTTCGGCGTAGCTTTTCCCAGCCCGGTCAAGTAAATCTCAACCTGATCGCCCACCTCAGCCGGCTGCCCGCACACGGACGCCGTAGTGACGGTCGTGCAGCTTGGCAACTGAAGCGCCGCGGCCATCGACAGAGGCATCACCTTCCAGGCGGTGCCGGTGAACAATACCGCGCCGTTCATCCGCCCCGGATCCGACGGATCCGCAATACGGAAAATCCCCACTGAGTCCGGCGCAAGCGTCAGTTGAAACGCGTCGCTCGCTCCCTGCGGATTTGTCACAACGACAAACGCGGTCCCGAATTCGCCCAACTCGGAAGGCAGCACAAAATTGATCTGGCCTTTCGTGCCGGCCACGATATACAGCGGCACCGCGCCACTGTTTACCAGCACGGAAACCTGATTGAACGTAAGAGCCGGAAAAATATTCGACGCCGTGTCCTCGCTTCCGAAGCCCGATCCGAAAATACTGAGGAACGTGTTCGCCGCAGCCGTACCGGATTTGAACGTCGCACCGTTGACGATCGAGTTGATGTGCGGCACAGGATCGCCCACCAATAGCGTCACCGTGTTGCTGGTGGCGCCACCCACACTGATCGTCACCGGCTGCCCGCCTGGC